>OOCA01000166.1_pt1 | contig 55006 bp, 50 predicted proteins | sample 1671591 | NCBI WGS metagenome assembly OOCA01 (sample SAMN06348172, study PRJEB24527) | human gut metagenome | biome: human gut; feature: ankylosing spondylitis patient; material: feces | host: Homo sapiens | place: China | collected 2015-10 | reverse complement strand
GGGAAGATTCTTTCCAATTGCAATTACAAATGTAAATCAACAACAAGCGTAATCCCTGTCGATTTATATTTTTGTAAAAACAGTAGGGGAGTGCAGACAAAGCTTGTCCGCAATGCAAAGTACATGAGTTAAATTGTTAAACAATCACACATATATACACTAAATATCAGCAAATTACACTATTTATATACAAATTAAGTTAAACACTATCGGGATGGGTATAGAGTGGTTGTGCAAAATAGATTCCCAAGAGTAATTTTAGCATATAATTATGCTATTTATCAGCAATATACATATATTTATATTAACTAATAGTGGATAACAATCTGCCCGGATGAATTTAACGATATTATTTCTTTTACAGATGTAAACATTATCAACAATTATTAACATTTTACAAATGTAGATTTTACTTGTTTTACAAAAGAAAAAATTTTATATTTGTAAAAAATTACGCAAATGAGGGAAAAATTGCTCGATTTGATGAAAAACGAAGGATTGAAGCCGAGCCAGCTTGCAGAGCAGCTCGAGATCAATCCCGCCGGAATATCCCACATTCTCGCAGGACGCAACAAACCGGGCTTCGATTTGCTGCAAAAGATTCTCAGGAGGTTTCCCCGGATCAATCCGGATTGGCTGCTGCTCGATTCCGACAAAATGTATCGGGATGAATATCCGGCAGCCTCGCCGGGCCAGCAGGCCTTCCGTACAACGGCGGCACAAACGGCGTCCCCCGAATCGGGCAACGACCTTTTCACGCCGACACTGCCGGGCGGACTTCGGGCGGATGAAAAACAAACGCAGGAGGCCGACGGGCATGACGGATCTGCGACGCAGTTTCCGCCGGCGTTGTTCGGCAAAGCGAATATCAAACGCGTCGTCGTGCTCTATGATGACCAGACCTTCGAAAGTTTTACGCCATCGACAAAGCGTTAAAATAAATCCATGCGGGCAGATGCCCGGAATATTCGATTCTCGGAAAGATAAAATCAGGAAGAAAAATTCGGACAAACCCGGATTCCGCGTTGAAACGGACGACACGTGGTCTATTCCCGAAACACTTGGCAATTACTTATTAATAGGTAAGGAGAAATTCCTGGCAACGGTACAATCGCCTGTCTTCATAACCCGCTTTATTTAACATAATGTTAATATTAATTCAATAAAAACCCCACAACGGTACAATCGCCTAAATGCGAACCCTCCCGAAACGGCGATAACATTACGCCCCAAACCCTGAGCGCCTCTATGAGACTGGAAACGTGCGCCTAACGGGTTACTGTTCCGCAACGTAATAGCGATCCCTACGTTTCAAATATCGCCTGCGCAGGAATCAAGCTACGCTTCGGTCGTGCTCCAAATCCCTTGCAGGATAGCACGCCGGAGACACAAAAGCACAAATTTTATCCGCCTACATACCAACACCTTAACAAAATACCAATACGGCACATGGCGATCGTATGTCATTTCCGTGTTTTTTTGCTATTTTTGTAACGGTTAAATCAAAACAAATGGCTGGAAATGACTGCTGTATAAAACGCTCGGCAATTATCCTCGGGGCTTTCATGCTTTTTTTCGTGCTGTGGTATTTCAATATAGCCGTGAGGCCGTTCGAAGGCTGCATCGGCAGTTCGCAGACGCTCCATTATACACTGAATTACCTGTTGGCGGGGCTTATTCCGACCTGGGCATTGTTCCTGCTGCACGCACGCCGGGACATCGCCTCGTCGATGGGCCTGTCGCACGGTTTCGGCACAGGGCTGCTCTTCGCCGTAACGGCGACGCTGCCGATGATCGCCGGGTATGCCGTCATCGGCGAGTTCGACCGGGAACTCTCTGCCGACGAAGCATTTACATGGATATTCATTGCCGGGATGTTCGAAGAGCTGGTATACAGGGGATTCGTCTTCGGACAGCTCTTCAGGTACGCCCGCTGGGGGTTTCTGCCCGCGGCACTGTTGGCGGCACTGGCATTCGGATCGTTGCATCTCTACCAAGGGCACGACCCGGTATCGGCACTGACGGCCTTCGGGGTTACGGCACTGGGCAGCATTTTTTTCAGCTGGCTCTATGTCGAATGGAACTACAACCTCTGGAGCGTAATCTGGCTGCACACTCTGATGAACCTACCCTGGATAGTGTTCCGCGTAAGTACGAGCGGCGCCGTCGGCGACATAGGGGCCAACGCGTTGCGGCTCTGCACCATAATTCTGGCAATCGGCCTGACTGTTGCATACAAGAGGAAACGGGGACTACCCTACCGAATACAGATCAATACATTAATTACCAACAAGATACAAGATGCGTAAAATCTACATCGCCCTACTCATAGCCATCGTGTGCGGCGGCTGCACATCACGCCGCCAGGCGGACGGCGAGCCGCTGTACGTCTCGATCCTGCCGCTCCGGAGCCTCGTACAGGGAATTGTCGGCGACGATTTCGACATCGAGGTACTCGTACCGCCTGGAGCGAGCCCCGAAACCTTCGAGCCGACACCCCGACAGTTCGTCGGCCTGAACAAAGCCCGCATGGTCTTCAATGTCGGGCTTATCGACTTCGAAACCACGCTGTTGGCAAAGATCGAAGACCAGGCGAAGGTGGTCAACCTCAGCCGCGGCATCGAGCTGATCGCCGGCACCTGCTCGCACGGCAGCCACGGCCATACGCATACGCACGGCATCGACCCGCATGTCTGGACATCGCCCCGGGCATTGCAGAAGATGGCGGAAAACGCCTATGAGGCGATCCGGGAAGCCTATCCAGACTCGGTAAAGTATGAAACGAATTACAGGCTGCTGCAACAGGAACTGAAGGCACTGGACGAACGGACGGCGGCACGGATCGCCGCAAGCGACGTGGAATATTTCATCATCTACCACCCCGCCCTCACCTACTACGCCCGGGACTACGGGTTACGGCAGATTGCCATCGAAGCCGACGGGAAGGAACCGTCGGCAAAACAACTGACACAGCTTATCCGGCAGGCGCGCGAGGACGGCGTGCGGCGCATCCTCTACCAGAGCCAGTTCCCGGCATCGGCCGTGGAGGTCATTGCCCGCGACATCGACGCCGAGTATGCGGAGGTAGACCCGCTGCGTGAGGACGTGATCGCAAACATCGAAGAGATAACCGGCATAATCACACGGAGATGAACCTGGTGACATTACACCACGTCGGCGTAGCGTACGACGGGTACGAGGCGCTGAAAAATGTCGACCTCACGATCGCACAGGATGATTTCCTGGGAATAATAGGCCCCAACGGAGGCGGGAAAACGACACTCGTGAAGGCGATCCTCGGGACGGTACCCCACACCGGCGAGGTCGTGCTCTCCCCGGAGTTGTTCCGCGGCAAGGAGCGGCTGATCGGATATATGCCCCAGATCAGCAATTTCGACCGGACATTCCCGATCTCGGTGCTGGAGGTGGTATTGTCGGGGCTGCAAGGGCACCGGGGCTTCGTTTCCCGGTACACGAAGGCAGACCGGGCGAAAGCCCTCGGGCTGCTCGAAACATCGGGGATCGGGGAGACGGCACGCAGCCCCATCGGCGAGGTTTCGGGCGGGCAGATGCAGCGGGCGCTGCTGTGCAGGGCGGTGATTTCAGACCCGAAGCTGCTGATACTGGACGAGCCGGCGAATTTCGTGGACAACAAATTCGAAAACGAGCTTTACCGGACGCTGCGCGAGTTGAACAGCCGGATGGCGATCGTCATGGTGTCGCACGACATCGGCACGATCACCAGCGTGGTGAAGGAGATCGTCTGCGTGAACCGCCGCGTGCACCGCCACCATTCGAACGTCATCACCGAGGAGCAGCTGCGCAATTACGACTGCCCTATTCAGATCGTATCCCACGGGCATATCCCGCACACCGTGCTGGAGCACCATCCGGGCGACTGCTGCTGCGACCACGACTGATCCGGGGCGGGACAGCGCACACGCCTGCCTGCGGCTGGGGCGCGATGCCGGCAAGGCCGGCTCCGCCAGCCGCCGCCCAAATGTACCCGCCGCAGACCGTTACACGGTCTTCGCATTCCCGGGCAGGGTTATGAATTTCGTCAGGAAAGCCCCGAAGAAGTAAAGCCCGGCCAAAATCCATACGACGCCCTCGCCGCCGACCAGCCGGTAGAACACCCCGACGATGGCGGGGCCGACGAAAACCGGAAGCCCCGCACCGAGGTTCAGCACGGAAACGGCTGCCCCCTTGTCCTTTTTGACAAGCGAGGGCATCAGGGCCGACAGCGGGACATATCCGGCAAGCAGGGCGCCCCAGAGTACGCCGGCAGCCATCACCACCCAGAAATTGCCCGCCGAAAACTGCGGCGAATAGTAGAACAGCAGCGTGGTGATACCGCAGCCCACGCCGCCGAACCAGATAATGGTGTTGCGCCACCCCACTTTGTCGCCGACAAAGCCGAAAATGAGGTTGAAGACGATGTTGGCCGTGAAAATAGTGCCCCAGATCCGGAGCCACTCGGTCGTCGTGAACCCGTAGTCGGCCATATACATCGGGAGGAAAACGGGAAAAGCGAATTGCGCCGTGGTGTTGATTACACGGACGATGCCGCCCAAGAGCACCTTCGGTTCCTGCTTCATGATGGTGATACCCTTCAGCAACTCCCTCATCTTCTCACGGGTACCGCCCGCAACGGCAAGCCGTTTCTGCGACTTGTTCATCACCAAGGCGAAAAACGCCCCCAGCAAAGCCCAGAATACGGATGTCCACAGCGTATTGATATTGCCGATGCGCTCGATGGCCCAACTGGAATAGTAGGCCCCGAGGACGTTGAGTCCTCCGGTAAATACGAACCAGAACCAGCCGACGGCCTTTCCGAGGCCGTTCTTGGGCGCGGCATAGGCGATCCAGACCAAAAAAGAATAGGCGAACAGCGGATAACCGAACCCGCGCAGGGCATAGGTCGCGAGCATCAGCGGGTAATGCAGTCCGGGCAGCGACAGACCGACGAAGCCGCAGGTACCCAGCAGGTAGAGCACGAGCCCGGCGAACATCGTCCGTTTGACGCCGTACGCCTCGGCCAGGACGCCCGAGAACCACGCAGAAATAGCGATGGTCACGCCGTACATGGTGAAAAGCCCGGCGGATTGCTCCAGGGACAAACCCCGGCCGATGAGGTACGGGCTCAGCCATCCCTGCTCGATGCCGTCGCCCATCATGAAAATAAGAATTCCCAAATACGCCCAGGCAAGGGGTTTGGGCAAGCCGATTTTGTCGAAAATTGTCCGGTTCATAGTAAGTATGGGTTTATGCTGGTCTGGGGTTTCGTCGATATTCCGGCGTCATCGCCGTTGCGCCCTACCCTTTCCGGAAAATTCCGGATAAAAATAGCCGCGATGCTCCGGGTAGACAAAGGAACAACAAACGAAATATTAATTTTCTTTTTACAACCCAACAAATATACTTATTTTTCATAAAAAAGCAAAAATAAGAAAACAAAACACAATAATAAAAAGCAATCCATATGGAAACCGGCATGAAAAGCGCACGCGAGGATGCGAGGGAGGACAGACGGGAACAGGGGCGAAAAGGGAGCGCGCGAGGACGCGGGGGGGGGCAGGGAAAGGATAAGGGAGGAACAGACGCGGTACAGGAAAATACAACGGGGAAAATCGCGGAGAGAAGTGGCGGGAAGGACGAGAGATGGAGCGAGTAACAGGCAGGAAAGGGTGCCGGGAGCACTGCCCAGGAAACAGCTGGGGAAAGGCTGTCGGGAAAGGCTTTCAGGAGAGCTGCCAATGCCGGATGAAGGCAAAAAAAGCGGTTCCGCCATGCAGAACCGCCCGTATTCGGAACGAACAGGCTTTACTTTTTCGCCTCGTTGATCTTGCTGAGCTTCTCGAAGAGTTTTTCGAACTCACCGACCATCTCGGCACGCAGCGCAGCATAGTGCTTGCGGACAAGCGAAGGGTTATGCGGCTCGGCGGGATTGTTCGCCTTGGTGAAAAGGTCGTTGCGGATAGCCACGGCCTCCTGCATCACCTCGAAAATCTCCGTCTCTTTCGAAGGCTGGAAACAAATTGCCATATCGCAGTCGAAAACCACCTCTTCCAGACGATAGTCGATCTCCTTTTTCAGGTACCTTAAATTTGCCATATTATCGTGTATTTAAAAATTTCCTGGACAAAGGTACGAAAAAGCTTTGGATTACCAAAGGTTTATCGGGCGGGGTCGATTATTAAAAACTTTTATTATCATTTGCAGCGGTTCGGAAAAAGGCCAACCGGGACTCCCGAGATCGGATCATCAGAAACCGGAGGAAAACCACTGCGACTGGCAGCGGAGCCGCATCGGCATCGGCATAGATTGCACCCGCCGCCGATGCGCACCTACGAAAAAAGGATTCCCTAAAGAAGGGAATCCTTTTTATCGGCGGATACCGGGCTACATCCTTTCGAGTTCCCGATAGGTCTTTTTGCCGGCTTTGGCGGCGGCCTTGGCGGCCTGTGCCTCCTGCCTGGCGATCTTGCGCGCGGCACGTTCCTGTTCGCGGGCGATGCGTCGGGCTTCACGGAGTTCCTTCTTCGAATAGTGGCCGGCCTCCTTCAAAGCTTTCCCCGCCTCGCGCCGGGCTTCGCGAAGGTCTTTCCGGTAATCGGTATCCCCGGGCATCTCGACGATGATACCCGTTATCGACTCGTCGACAACCTCGCATCCGCACGGCTCGCAGGCCTGCTCGGCAGGCCGGGGTGCGATTTTGGGCTTGGGGATCATCGTGCGCTGCTCGACAATGCTGCCCGCACCGTAATTGATTGTCAGTTCGACGCGGCGAAGCGGCGGCAGGATATGCTTTATCATATACTCCCAGGCCGCAGGTATCTTTTTCAGTGCCAGTTCCTTGGCATCGGACGACTGTTTCCCGTCGAGGATCCCGAGCACGGCCTGTTTGTCGGGTACGGGCGACTGGGCGACCAGCGCACGGCACATCTCCCAATCCTCGGCGACGGAATTCAGCGTGACGTCGTACTTCTTCGAAAAACCATACTTCTTGTCAACGTAACTCTTGAAATCCCGGGCACGGTTCCGAGCGAGGGTCTCGTTGAACGCCCGGGGCCCGTCGGGCGAAGAATAGCCCGTGATTTCGACCGATTTGACATTCATCAGCGTATCGCGCATGAGGTTGTCCACAAAGGCGTTCAGCCCGTCGAGTTCGCGCGAATTGCCGTCGAGCGCCGCGGAAAGGCTGGCCAGGTTGATCTGGTAACGGATCGAATAATCCGTGTCGCCCTGACGCTTCACAAGGAACCTGCGGACGATGTAATCGCCGTCGGTGGCCTCCGACAGCATCACGGTGTCGGCCGCAGGCGCCGGCACCGCGCTCCCGGCCCGGGCCGTCGCTCCGGCAGCGGCACACAACGCAAGGGATAGAGCGAATGTTGTAAAGATTGTTTTCACGCAATAATGGTGTTGGTTAATTCATGCCACCCTATTCGCAAGATTCGTACCACGCTAAATGCCCCGGTGCGGAACAGGATCAGGATTTTTCGTTATATTTGTAAAACCTTATTTACCATAAATCTATCCCGACAAGCAAATGGATCTCCTCGACAATCCCAAAATCAAGCAGATAAAACCCCGCTATCTGCTGCTCGCACTCATCCCCGCAGTGCTGTTGTTAATCGCATTCATAAGCTGCACGACGATCGACAGCGGTTCGGTCGGCATCCGCTTCAAGAAATGGTCGTCGGACGCCAGCCAATACGGAGGCGTTCTCGGAACGTGCAAAGGCTGGGTGTGGTACAACCCCATCACGCAAAAGATCTTCGAATACCCGATCTACGTCCAACGCAAAACCTACGAACCGTTCCGCGTCAACGCCAAGGACGCCTCGGAATTCACGATGGATCCGACGATCGCCTACCGGCTCGACCCGGACAAGGCCACGGCCGTATTCACCAAATACCGCAAGACCCTCGGGGAGATCGAAGACGGTTACATCCGCACCTGCATCTACGAGGCATACCGTACGTGTGCCAACCAGTATACGTCGGACTACCTGATGTCGCACCGCGGGGAATTCGAATCGGAGGTGCGCAAACGCCTGGAGGTGAGCCTCTCGTCGGAAGGATTCCTGGTGGAGGAATTCACGTCGCAGATCACCCCTCCGCAATCGCTCGCCGAAGCCATCAACGCCAAGAACGAGGCCGTACAGAATGCGCTGAAGGCGGAAAACAAGGTCAAGGAGGCCGAGGCGAACGCCAAGATCGAAATCGCCAAGGCACAGGGCGAGGCACAGGCACTGCGCATCAAAGGCGACGGCGAAGCCTATTACAACCGCGTCGTGGCACAATCGCTGAGCCCGCTGCTCGTGCAGCAGGACGCCATCGACAAATGGGACGGCAAACTCCCGACATACAGCGGCGGCGGCGCATTACCGTTCATCAACATCGGGAAATGACCCGGAACTGCATGCCGGGAAATAATCCCGGAAGCGATACATGAGGGGAGGGCATATACCCTCCCCTTTTTATATATAAAGGTATGGATCATATTCGCATGGGGGGGGGAAAAATGCCCTCGCCCAAACAAATACGTCTTTTTAATAAACATTTCAGACCGGAATCATATCCCTCTACGCCAAAATTGCTACTTTTGTTAAATAATGGGAGATTGCCGGACATATCAGAGACATACTTCTGCGGAACATTCGCTCCGTAAGGCCGGTCATTTTACCCCCCCCCACGGGACTGGGCTCATAGTAAACTAACAACCAACGTATTACACCCATATTTAGGGATGTTCTCAAAAGAGCATCCCTTTCTTGCGTTTACCTGTCACTTCCCTTTAATTTATAATACAATCCTACAAAATGAAAAGAAAAAACTATGAGATGCCCTCCGTGGAGGAGGTGCTCGTGCTCGTCGAACAAGGTTTCGCCGCGAGCCAGGTGGAAAAACCGGATGACGACACGAATGAATACTGATGTGTCCGTTCGGGAAACTTATGTGTATGACTAAAAAAAATAAGACGATGAAAATTAAACAGTTATCGTATTTATTGCTTGGGGCAGCCCTGTGCGGCTGTACGACGGACACAACGGAAGAGGCGGGGACGAAGAAAACCGATGCGGACTTCATCGTACGCGCCACCGTCGGGGACGACGGGCAGACCAGGGCCGATATGACGGAGGACGGGCTGAGGTTCTCGTTCAGCGCCGAGGATGCCGACCGGATCGGCCTGTACCTGAACTATCCGGCCAACGACTGGACGGATCAGAACCTCTGTTTCGAAGCCGTGAACTCGCAGACAAAAGGCTGGGTGGATTTCAAGCAGGTGTCTTCCTCGACATTTGCCATCCAGGAAGGGCTGAATGTTTACGCCTACTACCCGTACGAAGAAAACGAAGCCCAGGTATCGGGGACGACGGACGGCACGGCCGATTCGCGTGCGGCCGTGTCGAGCAACTGGGCGGGTACGCGCAACCTCGAAGTCCCGGCCGAACAGCAGCAGGTTGCCGGCGACGACTTTTCGAATCTGGCAAAATACTATGTACTGGCGGCCGTGCCCACCACGGTGGTCAACGATACGGACAATACTCCCACGGTAAAACTGAGTTTCTCGGGGATATTCGCGCTGCTCCGCATCCGGCTGGTGAACGATACGGACAACGACGTAACGATCGGCCGGGTCGATTTCGAGGCAGCCCGGAACCAGCCCCTGACGGGGCTCTATACGGCAGACCTGACGGCGAACCCCCAATTCGGGAATACGGACTACAAGACCACGGCCGTAGCGGGCAGAACGGACAACAAGGTATCGGTGACGCTCGCCGCCCCGGCGACCATCGCGGCCGGAGGAGACACCTATATTTACGCCGTAGTACATCCGCTGGTGGTCAGCTACTGCGTGATTACGGCATGGACGACCGACGGCTACAAGTTCGTGGAGCGCAAGACCTTCAACGACAATACCACGGTATCGTTGCAGCGCGACATCCGCAGGACGTTCAGATGCACGATGTCGGACAGCAACAAGCTCCCGGTGGACGCCCCGTCCCAGGATGCAGAGGGGTATTACGAGATCGACTCCTACGAGGACATGCTGTGGGTTTCGGAGAATGCCACCGACGCTGCGAAGAAATATAAAATGACGCAGGACATCGACATGACGGGCAAAATCTACACCCCGATCGGATTCGGCACCAATTACACCGAAGGCGCCAAGGCACAGGAGTTCGCAGGCGAATTCGACGGCGGAGGCCATACGATCAGCAACGTCACGGTCAATCCGTCGTACCACACCTGCGTGGGAATTTTCGGGGCTACGAAATCGGGCGCCGTGATCAAAAACCTGAAGGTCGCCAACCTCACCTACGAGAGCGACCTGCCGTCGGAGAAGGCAGGCCAGCGGAAATGGATCGGCGGACTGATCGGGTATGCCCTTCCCGGAACGACGGTTTCGGACGTGGCTCTCACGAACATCAGCCTGACGGCGAACGGAAGCAAGGAAAGTGCCTCCACCTCCTACCGCATTGGCGGCGTGATAGGCCTGATGGAACTGGGATCGGCGGAGGTTTCACTCTACAAGAACATCACGGCCGACGGCGTAACGCTGACGGGCGGCTACGCACTGGGCGGTTTCGCGGGAACGATGCAGCAAAATGCCCGTATCGAGGAGTGCTCGGTGAAGAACGTCACCATCCGGCATAAGAACCAGATACTGTACGGGGAGACGAGCTATCCGGCTACCGGAGGGTATGTTTATGCCTCTTCGTATTTCGCGGGCGACGTGAACCAGGGAACGATCGACATCACCTGCTCCGGGGAGCTGGTCGGCGGGACGAATTCGCGCGAAGACCTCGACGGGCTCGGGTCGATGTACGAGTCGACGTGGGACATACAGCCCTATGTCGGGGAATTGTGCATCAGTACGCTGACCCTAAACGGCGAGGCGCTGAGCCGCAAGGTGGAGGTCGCAACACCGGAAGAACTGGCCGAAACGCTGGCATCGCGCGGCGGCGAGATCGCCGTGACCGCCGACCTCGACCTGACCACCGCGCAAGCAGTGCAGGTCAACTACCCCACCGTGCTTACGCTCGGCCAAGGGACGAAGATAACGGTCTCGTCCAACAAGCTGAACAACTACTCGGATCTCACGGTTTCGGGCCCAGGCTCCATTACGGGCGATTACGGCCTGATCCGGAATTACGCGGGGGCATACCTGACCATCGACGGGGGCGCGACGCTCGAAACGACCAATAACCAGCAGGGGTCGGGTATCCTGAACAACGGCGGCAAGGTCGTACTCGCGGACTGCACCGTCAACGCGGCTTTTTACGCCGTTGCCAACCAGGGCGGCGGCTCGCTGACTGTCAATAACGGGAAGTTCTCCTCGACGGCACACAACGGGAACGGCCAGTGGGCATATTGCATCCGCACGTTGGGCGAAGGCACGCAAACCGTCATCAACTACGCCGAGGTATCGGGCGTACAGGGAGCCGTGGCGGTCGACTCGGGCGGCAAGGTGACGATCAACGACGGTATCTTCTCGACCTACGATCTGTCAGGCACGGGCAACAATTTCCACGGACTGGCCGTACTGGCCGACGGACATGCGGTCGTGAACGGCGGTAAATTTTACAGCGAAGGGCACGACTACTGCGTACGCCTGGGCGACGACGGTGCGGCAGCGGCTTCCGACCCGAGCACGGTCGAGCTGAAAGGCGGCTATTTCGGCGACATGGGGCTCGACAAGATCAAGGGCGGCACGACGATCACCCCGGCAGCAGGTTACAAATTCGAACAACTGGCCGAACCGATTGTCGAGCAGTCCGCGACCGTACCCGGAAAAACCAACACCTACAAATACCGGATCGTGGCCCAATAACGGGCCCGGCCATCACAAAACGCCTATGCCGTCCGGGTTTCCCGGCCGGCAGACGATACTGAAAGGGCAGCTCCCGCGGGGAGCTGCCCTTTTCAAAATCATATCTCAGCTTTCGCAGCCCGGCAACGGATTACATCCGCTCCGGGACGTCGATGCCGAGCAGGTTCATGCCGCGGCGAATGACACGCGCCACCTGCCCGGCCAGCCGGAGACGCATCGTGCGGGTCGCTGCATCCTCTTCCCGGAGGATCGAATGGTCATGGTAGTATCCGTTGAACTGCTTGGCCAGTTCGTAGACATAGGCGCCGATGACCGAGGGGGCGAAATTTTCACCCGCGGCAGCCACGACCGACGGATATTCCGTGAGCGTCTTCACCAGGTCGATCTCCTCGGGCAGGTAATCGGCCTGCACGGCGGCGGAAAAGTCGATCCCGGCTTCGGTAGCCTTGCGTAGGATCGAGCAGATACGCGCATGGGTATATTGGATGAACGGCCCCGTATTGCCGTTGAAGTCGATGGATTCGCGCGGGTCGAAAAGCATGGTTTTCCTGGGGTCGACCTTGAGGATGAAATACTTGAGCGCCCCCAGCCCGACCATCGTCGACACGGCATTCGCCTCTTCTTCGGAGCAGTCGTCCAGCTTGCCCAGCTCGGCGGACATCTCGCGTGCGGTAGCGACCATGTCGGCGATCAGGTCGTCGGCATCGACCACCATGCCCTCGCGCGACTTCATCTTGCCCTCGGGCAGTTCCACCATGCCGTAGGAGAGGTGCGTGATATGGTCGCTCCAGTCGGCATACCCCAGTTTCTTGAGCACCAGCTTGAGCACCTGGAAGTGGTAGTTCTGTTCGTTGCCCACGACATAGATCATGTCGTCGAGCTTGTTATCCTCGAAGCGGCGGTAGGCCGTGCCCAGATCCTGCGTCATGTAGACCGAAGTCCCGTCGCCGCGCAGCAGCAGTTTCTCGTCCAGCCCGTCGGCCGTGAGGTCGATCCAGACCGAATTGTCGGGACGGCGGTAGAAAACACCCTTGCGGAGCCCCTCCTCGACGAGGCTCTTGCCCAGCAGGTAGGTCTGCGATTCGTAGTAAACCTTGTCGAAATCGACGCCCAGCGCCTTGTAGGTCACGTCGAAGCCCTCATACACCCAGCCGTTCATGGTTTCCCAAAGCGAGTAGACCTCGGGATCGCGGGCCTCCCACTTGCGCAGCATCTCCTGCGCCTCGAGCATCACGGGAGCGTTCTTTTTCGCCTCCTCTTCACTCTGCCCCTGCGCCATCAACTCCTTGATTTGCGCTTTGTAGTGCTTGTCGAATTCGACGTAGTATTTGCCTACGAGGTGGTCGCCCTTCATGCCCGACGTGGCGGGCGTTTCGCCGTTGCCGTAGAGTTTCCACGCCAGCATCGACTTGCAGATATGGATGCCGCGGTCGTTCACCAGGTTGGCCTTGATGACGTTATGGCCGTTGGCCTTGAGTATTTGCGCCACGGAGTAGCCCAGCAGGTTGTTGCGGATATGCCCCAGGTGCAGGGGTTTGTTGGTATTGGGCGACGAATATTCGATCATGACCGTGCGCCCGGTGGCCGGGGCCTGCCCGAAATCGGCATCGGCAGCGACCTCGTCAAAACGCGCCGCCCAGAAAGCGCCGTCGAGCACGAGGTTCAGAAAACCCTTGATGACATTGAAAGACTTGATTTCGGGGACGTTGGCCGTCATATAACCGCCGATCTCGGTCGCAGTGGCTTCGGGCGACTTGCGGCTTCGTCGCAGCAGCGGGAAGGTCACGAGCGTATAATCGCCCTCGAATTCCTTGCGGGTCTTCTGAATCTGCAACTGTTCGCCGTCGAGCGTACCGTAAAGCGCCTCCACCGAGCGGCGGACGGCATCCGAAATAAAGTTCTCAATATTCATATCGTGAAAGAATTTGTCCGCAAATTTAGTATTTTTTCAGGGAATATTCAATCCCCGGCCCCATATTATTCGGACAGGGTGCAATACCCTGCCCCGGCACCGGCGGGCGCACAAATAAATTTGGCATTACACACGCCATGCATTATCTTTGCAGACAAACAAACCGGACACCCCAATGGAGTTCCTCATCATTCTATTATTAATCATCCTGAACGGCTTCTTCGCCATGTCGGAGATCGCCATGATCTCGGCGCGCCGCTCCAATCTGGAGATGCAGGCACGGCAGGGCGACGCCGGGGCGCGGCAGGCGCAGAAGCTTATCGAAGACCCGGACAAATTCCTTTCGACCATCCAGATCGGCATCACGCTGATAGGCATCCTCACGGGTATCTACTCGGGCGATGCGCTGGCCACGAAATTCGGCCGGGAGCTCGCCGCACTCGGCATTTCCCTGCGCACGGCCACGGTCGTGGCGCAGATCACGATCGTCATCGTCGTAACCTACCTGACCCTCATATTCGGGGAGCTCGTGCCCAAACGCATCGGCATGAACTCGGCGGAAAAGATCGCCAAGCTGGCAGCACGGCCCATGCGCCTGCTCTCGCTGCTGGCCTCGCCGTTCGTATGGCTCCTGTCGCGCAGCACCGCAGGCGTGACCCGCCTGCTGGGGCTCCGCAAATCGGATTCGAAGGTCACCGAGGAGGAGATACGCTCCATCATCCAGGAAGGTGCGGAGGACGGCGAAGTGCAGGAGGTCGAGCAGAAGATCATGGGCCGCGTATTTTCGCTGGGCGACAGGACGGTCGAGTCGATCATGACCTTCCGCAGCGAACTGGTATGGATCGACACCGCGATGATGCCGGAACAGATCCGCGAACAGGTCAACCGGGAGCCCCACAACCGCTATCCCGTCGGCGAAGGGAGCCTCGACAAACTCGCGGGCGTCGTCTACCTGAAAGACCTGTTCCGACATATCGACGACCCCGGATTCGACATCCGCAACCACCTTTCGCCCGCCAAGTTCTTCCACGAGGGAGCCGAGGTATACAGCGCGCTGGAACAATTGCGCAGCGAGCAGCTCGGCTACGGCATCGTGTGCGACGAATTCGGCGTAACGCGCGGCATCGTCACCCTGAAGGACATCTTCGAGGCGCTGGTCGGCGAGATCCCCGACAGCTACGAGGAACCCGACATCGTACGGCGCGAGGACGGCAGTGTACTCATCGACGGGCAGTGTCCGTTTTACGATTTCCTGGCCTTTTTCGGCGAGGAGAACGCCATTCCCCGCAATGCCTACAATACGATCAGCGGACTGGTTCTCGACCAGCTGAAACACATTCCCGCCACGGGGGAGAAGCTCCGCTGGAACAGTTTCGACCTCGAGATCGTCGACATGGACGGCGTCCGCATCGACAAAATACTCGTAACACACGACCAAGCGGGCGAATCATGAAAATTGCCGACATAGAACTCGGGGAGAAACCCCTGCTGCTGGCGCCGATGGAGGACGTGACCGACCCGTCGTTCCGCTACATGTGCAAGCGTTTCGGCGCCGACGTGGTCTACACGGAATTCATCTCCTCCGACGGGCTGATACGCGACGCGGCCAAGTCGCTCAAAAAGCTCGAAATCGACGACGCGGAGCGTCCGGTGGGCATCCAGCTCTACGGCCATCTGGTCGAACCGATGGTCGAGGCGGCGCGCATGGCCGAAGCGGCCGGCCCGGACATCATCGACATCAACTTCGGCTGCCCCGTGAAGAAGATCGCGGGGCGGGGCGCCGGGTCGGGCATGATGCGCGACGTGCCGCTGATGGTCGAAATGACGCGGAGGATCGTGGAGGCGGTCGGAAAACCCGTGACCGTGAAAACCCGCCTGGGCTGGGACGACGAGTCGAAGAACATCGAGGAGATAGCCCTGCGCCTGCAGGATGTCGGCATCGCGGCGCTCACGATACACGGCCGCACACGGGCCCAGATGTACCGCGGCGAAGCCGACTGGACGCTGACCGGCAAGGTGAAGAACAATCCGCGGATACATATCCCGATCATCGGCAACGGCGATGTGGATTCGGGGCCGAAAGCAGCCGAAATGTTCGACCGCTACGGCGTGGACGGCGTGATGATCGGTCGCGCGACCTACGGGCGCCCGTGGATATTCCGCGAGGTGAAACACTACCTTGCCACGGGCGAAGTGCTGCCCCAGCCATCGGTCTGCGAGCGGGTGGAGATCGCCAAGGAGCACCTGCGAAAATCGTTGGAAATCAAAGGCGAATACGTGGGCATCCTCGAAATGCGCCGCCACCTGTCCAACTATTTCAAGGGGCTGCCCGATTTCAAGCCTACGCGCCTGAAGCTGGTCACGCTGCTCGACATCCCCGAACTGTTCGCCACGCTCGACTCGATCGCCGAGCGCTGGGGCGATTTCGACGTGAGCGGCACAGTGCCCGCACCGCTGTCGCACGACCTGTAATTTCACGGGGTCACACGAAGGCCTGATTCCGGTCGGTGGCCGAGACGGAGATGGAACGGGGTTTTGCCCGCTCTGCGCGAAACAGCAAAAAATACGCCTGATCCCCTATGGAATCAGGCGTTTATACGCTCAGATACAACGGCTACTTCAGCACACGCTCGACATAGGCTTTGTAATCCTTCACGACGGGCTCGTACTCCTCGTCCTCGAAGAGCGGCGACGAGATCAGGAAATCGGCCGACGAACGGTTGATCGCCGTCGGGACATTGTAGAGCGTCGCCAGGCGCAACAACGCCTTGACGTCGACGTCGTGCGGCTGCGCCGACATGGGATCCCAGAAGAAGATCAGGGCGTTGATCTTGCCGTCGGCGATCAGCGACCCCAACTGCTGGTCACCGCCCAGCGGGCCGGATTTGAGCAGCGTAATTTTCAGGTCGGGCAATTCCCGGATCCCATCCGCGGATTCGTCTTCCTCGCGGTGATCCCGCAGTGTCTTTTCGACCATCTTGCCGGTCGTACCCGTACAAACGAGATGATGGCGGCTCAGGTTCCTGCTGTTCCAGTCGACCCATTCGGCCAGGTCGCGTTTCATATTGTCGTGGGCAACCAGTGCCAGCACTTTCGTCATTTTAGCCATAGCGATATTTTTATCCGTTGAACAAAGATAATACAAACACGGGGATTACGGATAAAAACATACGAATTTAATCGGGATACGACACAACAAAAAAGCCCCGCTCGGGCGGGGCTCAGGGGTTATTCGGTTTCGGCCGGAAGCTTGAACTCGGTAAACCCGGCTTTGACGAGGATGTTATACCACGCAAAGCACTTCTTGATGTCGGAAACGTGTACCCGGTCACGGTCATAGTCGGGAAGCACCTCGGCGAAACAGGCTTTCAGCTTTTCGGGGGCCTCCTTGGGGCTGACGGCCTCGCGGCCGCCCGTATGGGCATAGATCTTGGTGAACACATCGGCCAGGGGAATGTCGTCTCCCTCGGTGAACATCGAGATCTCGGTCAGCGAACTTACTTTCGACGTCGCCGAAGCGTTCATCCGCCTGCCGTCGAGCAACGATTCGACGATCACGCCGTGCGTGGACTGCGCTACATACTTATAAAGTCCGGGCTGGCCCGAAATGGCCAGAATTTCTTTCAATTCCATATTAAATTATAGTGTGGTAAATTAATTCGCTTCGGGGTTGGGCATCGGCTCCGGGTCGGTCTCTTCCTGCACGGTATACTCGTACACCTCGGAGAACGTATACACGCTGTACGCAGAGACGGCAAGTATCTGGAAGGTCACTTTCGTGCCGGCCTTCTGCCCCTCGATCGTCGCCTTGTAGTTTTTCGACTTGTCTTTCTCGGAACCGAACCACACCTGGTCTTTCGGCTCTTCAGTCGTTTCCGGATCCTCGTTGAGGCTGTAAAGAATACTGATGCCGGTAAACCCGTATTCGCTCGTAACCGTTGCCGAAACATGGACATTTTCACCGGCATGGACTTCCTGCGGGCTGAAAGTGACTCCCGAAATCACGGGCGCGACCTTATACTCGGGGCCGAGTTCCTTGTTGCAAGCCGCCAGGCAGCATGCCGCCACGGCCATGATAAGCAGTTTTTTCATTTTATAGGCAGATTAATTGTTTTTCACATGCACATCCATCTGCGGGAAAGGGAAATTGATCCCCTTTTCGGGCAGCTGTTTGTAGAATATCTCGTTGTTTTCGAAGAACACGTTCCAGTAATCGGCGTTCTTCACCCAGGCTCGCGCAGAGAGGTTGACCGAGCTGTCGGCAAGGGCCGCGACCCACACCACGGGCGCAGGGTCGCCCAGCACGCGGTTATCGGCGGCAAGGATGGCGAGGATCGCCGCACGCGCCGTATCCACGTCGTCGCCGTACGAAATGCCGATCGTCCAGTCCACACGGCGGGTATCGGACGTGGAATAATTGTCGATGATGGCCGTGGCGATCGAGTTGTTCGGAATGTAAATTGTCTGGTTGTCGGCCGTAGTGATGACCGTCGAGAAGAGCTTGATCTCGCGCACGGTGCCCGACTGCCCCTGTGCCGAGATGTAGTCGCCGACACGGTAAGGTTTCATGAGCAGGATCATCACGCCGCCCGCGAAGTTCTGGGCCGTACCGCTCAGGGCCATACCGATGGCCAGCGTGGCGGCGGAGAAGACGGCGATGAGCGACGTGACGTTGACGCCCAGCGTCGAGACGACGATCAGCACCAGCAGCAGCGTGAAGATCACGCGCACGGTGTTACGCATGAACGACCGCAGCGAAATATCGACACGGCGGTGCTCCAGCGCCAGGTCGAGCAGCCTGACGATGCGGCGCAGTATCCAACGGCCGATGAAATAGATCGCCAGCGCGAGGGCTATTTTCAGCAGTATCCAGACCGACTCGGACAGGAGGTTTTGCAATACGGTCTCGAAATCGAGGTTCGCAATTTTATGGACGGTTTCCGCAAAATTGGCTTTCTGCACACTGTCGGGCAGCATCAGCGGCGCGGGCGTATCGGTTCCTAAAAAAAGAGGCCACATATACCAGAAATAAAGTTTGTCTGCAAAAATAACCAAAAAAAAGAGAAGTTTACTAACTTTGTCTACGAATTTACGGAAAAGAAAAAAGGAAAAACGCTACAAGATGCAAAACAACGTCGAAATCATCCAGATAAATATATCCGGCGAAGACAAGCCGGGCATGACCTCTTCGCTCACCGAAATACTCGCACGCTACGACGCCTTCATCCTCGACATCGGCCAGGCCAACATCCACCAGTCGCTGACGCTGGGCATCCTGTTCCGGACTACGTCGGACAAATCGGGCAACATCATGAAGGAGCTGTTGTTCAAGGCATCGGAGCTGGGAGTGATGATCCGTTTCACTCCCATTTCGGAACAGAACTACGACAACTGGGTCGGCCGGCAGGGCAAGAACCGCTACATCATCACCCTCCTGGGACGTACGGTCACGGCACGCCATATCGCCGAAGTGACACGCGTGGTGGCACAGCACGGGCTGAATATCGACGCCATAAAGCGCCTGACGGGCCGCATCCCGCTCAGCGAGGACGACCGTGCGGCCAAATCGTGCATCGAACTTTCGGTGCGCGGGTCGCTCACCGACGAGGAGCGCAGCACGATGCAGGAGGGGTTCATGAATCTGTCGGAGATCGGGCTCGACGTTTCGTTCCAGAAAGACGACATCTACCGCCGCAGCCGCCGCCTGATCTGCTTCGACATGGATTCGACGCTGATCGAGACCGAGGTGATCGACGAACTGGCCGAGCGTGCCGGCGTGGGCGATGCGGTGCGCGAGATCACGGCGCGCGCCATGCGGGGCGAGATCGACTTCCGCGAAAGCTTCACCGAGCGCGTGGCCCTGCTCAAGGGGCTCGACGTCTCGGTCATGGAGGAAATAGCCCGTAACCTGCCCATCACCGAAGGGCTGGAGCGCATGATGACGATCCTCAAGCGTGTGGGCTATAAAACGGCGATCCTCTCGGGCGGGTTCACCTATTTCGGCAACTACCTGCGCCAGAAATACGGATTCGACTACGTATATGCCAACGAGCTGGAGATCGAGCAGGGCAAGCTCACGGGGCGCTATGTCGGCGAGGTGGTCGACGGGCGCCGCAAGGCCGAACTGCTGCGCCTGCTGTGCCAGTTCGAGGAGATCAACATCGCCCAGTCGGTGGCAGTCGGCGACGGCGCCAACGACCTGCCGATGCTCAACCTCGCGGGCCTGGGCATCGCATTCCATGCCAAACCCAAGGTGAAGGCCACGGCACGGCAGTCCATCTCGACCATCGGCTTGGACGGCATCCTCTATTTCCTCGGTCTGAAGGATTCACGCATCGAACAATAACCCTATGCGACTGTTGCCGCTGCTCTGCGTGGCCCTGCTCGCGGCGGGGTGTTACGACTCCCGGTTCGGGGAACGCGGCGACGACGCCACGCCCGAGCCCGTCACGGCGACCATCCGGCAGCTGCGTGAGAAATTCGCCGGGACGACCTTCCCCGTCACGGGGGACATCGTGGTGTCGGGGCGCGTAACCACCAGCGATTACGACGAGAATTTCTACCGCACGTTCTGCATCGAAGAGGACGGAGCGGGGATAGAGGTCATGGCGGGCATAGACCACCTGCACAACGATTTCCCGGAGGGCTGCCAGGTCACGCTCAGGCTCAGGGGCCTGGCGCTGGGCGAAAGCCACGGGGTATTGCAGGCCGGGCGGATGCCCGCCGCAGGAAGCGGTTTCGCGACCGATTACATAGGGTCGAAAGCGGCGCTGGACGCAGCGGTGACCCGCAACGGGGAGGCGCTGGAACCCATTGCCCCTACCCTGCTGTCGCCCGGCGAACTGACGCCGGAGCGATGCGGCACGCTGGTACGGATCGGGGCGCTAAGCTACACCCCGGAAGACCTTACGCCCGGGACATGGGCCGGATACAAGCGTTTCACGGACGACACAGGCGCGGCGGTCTACACCTATGTACGCAGCTACGCCCGGTTTGCGGACGACGAGGTACCCGTCGGCCGCTGTACGCTCACGGGAATCCTGCAATACGACGCCACCGGGGAAGGGCGTTACATTCTCAAACTGCGCGATGAAAACGATTGGACCCGTTAACCGGCTCCCGGCGATATCCCGCACGGCACTCCGCACGGCCGTGTCCGTCGTGCTGGCGCTGACGGCCCTCGCCGGGTGCGACAAGGCGTCGGGGCTGGAATTCGACGACGACACGCCGCAGGGGACGGTCACGATCGCTGCGCTCAAATCGCGTTGCACGGGAGCACAGGCCGCCGTCACGGAGGACATCACGATCGAAGGCGTGGTGACGGGCAACGACCTCTACGGAGAATTCTACAAAACGCTGGTCGTCGAAGACACGAGCGGCGGGATTTCGATAGCCGTGGACGCCACGGAACTCTACGTCGACTACCCGGTCGGCACGGCGGTCACGATCCATTGCAACGGGCTGTTCCTGTGCGACTACGGCGGCAAGGTAATGCTCGGCACGCGCCCCACGGACGAATATGCCGGGCCGGGGAGGATACCCCAGGCGGAGGCGGCGCTGTACCTGCGGCGGAAGCAGGCGGAAACCAGGCCCCTACGGCCTCGGACGTTCACGTTCGGGGAGGTAGACATGCGGCATACCGACACCTACGTGCATTTCGAAGGGGTACGGTTCGTGCAGCAGGGCAACTGGTGCGACCCCGATCCCGAGACCGGACGCCCCGCGACGACCGAACGGCGGATCGCGGATCACACGGGACGGGAATTCATCGTCCGCACGGCAGGTACGTGCACCTATGCCACGGAGCCCGTACCGCAGGGCACAGGCTCCGTATATGGGATAATCGACTATTTCAACGGGAAATACACGCTCCGCATCGCCAACCGCGAGGTGGATTTCGCTACTGTTGCAGCGCGTCCCACAGCATGTCCTTCAAGCGGGGGATATTCAGCCCCGAAACCGACGAGATAAACACCGACGGGACGCCTTCGGGCAGGTGGGATTTCATCTCTTCGATCAGTCCGTCGTCCAGCATGTCGCATTTGGTGATGGCCAGCAGCCGCTGCTTGTCGAGCAGTTCGGGGTTGTACTGCGTAAGCTCGCCCAGCAAAACCGCATAATCGCGTTTGAGGTCGTCGCTGTCGGCCGGGATCATGAACAGCAGCACCGAGTTGCGCTCGATATGGCGCAGGAAGCGTGTGCCCAGGCCGCGGCCCTCGTGCGCCCCCTCGATGATACCCGGAATGTCGGCCATGACGAACGACTTGTGGTCGCGTACCTCGACGATGCCCAGGTTGGGTTCGAGCGTGGTGAAAGCATAGTTGGCGATCTTGGGTTTGGCAGCCGAGACCACCGAGAGCAAGGTGCTCTTGCCCGCATTGGGGAACCCGACCAGCCCGACGTCGGCCAAGACCTTCAGTTCGAGGATGAAGGTGCCTTCGTCGCCCTCCTCGCCCGGCTGCGCATAGCGCGGCGTCTGGTTCGTGGCGCTCTTGAAATGCCAGTTTCCGAGGCCGCCCCGACCGCCTTTGAGCAGTACGAGCTGTTCGCCGTCGGCCGTCACCTCGCCGACATCTTCGGTGAGCGTGGTGCCGTCCTCCTGTTCAACCACACGCCGGGCGACCGTGCCCAGCGGCACGGGGATGACGATGTCCCGGGCGTCCCGGCCCGACGAGCGGGCTCCCGAGCCGCACTGCCCGTCCTCGGCGAACTGGTGGCGCTGGTATTTGAGGTGGATAAGCGTCCAGTACTGGCTGTCGCCCTGCAGGACGATGCTGCCGCCCTTGCCGCCGTCACCGCCGTCGGGGCCGCCGAAAGCCACGAATTTTTCACGGCGGAAATGCGCCGAGCCGGCCCCTCCGTGTCCCGAACGGGCAAATATCTTCACGTAATCTACAAAGTTCGAACCTGCCATACCTTGATTATTTAGGTTGCAAAGATAGTGCAAGCCGAGGGCAAAAGCAAGTTTACTTGCATTTTGCCGAGGCGCCGCCTGTCTAAAACAAGGTTAAAGATAATGCAAGCCGGGGCGATGCCGGATTTATTTGGAAATGCCCGGGCATCAAAAAAGCCCGTGTCGGGGACACGGGCCTTGAAGCAGCCGGATGAAGGCTTATTTCTTACGCGTCAGCACGATGTCGGACACACCGAGGCAGTAGCGCGCATAAGCGCCCTGCTTGGGATGCCACTGGAACAGCGACGGTGTCCAGGTTTTCTCGGCGATCACGGTCGACCCCACACGCAGTTCGTCGCCGGCGACCGTGACGGGAAGTTCGCATTCGCAATCGGAGAAAGCCTTGTCATCGGCACCGCCGAGCAGGTAGACCGGGCCAAGCTCATCGGTGGTGAACCAGCTCAGGACATTGAACTTGGTAGTAGCTTCGACGACGATCGATCCGTCCTCCAGGAGTTTGAGAAACCACTTGGGGCCGAAGCCTTCGAGAGCCCGGGCTACGGAAAAGCCCTCTTCGATCAGCTGTTCGTAGGTTCGGGCACTGCCCTCTTTCTCGAAGTCCCCGAGGCCAAGGCAGATGAGATAGTTCTCCTTGCGGTATTTCCGCGAGCCGACCTGTGCCATGATTTCGACATCGAATGTCCACTCCTCGGTCGTGAAGAAAAACCCGCCCGTAGCAGGATCAAATCCCGTAGCGTATTTGACGCTCTGCTTGCCGGCCCATGAACCGACAAGTGCGTCGAACTCGGCTGACTGAATCATTCCGGAAGTATCCTCTGCGAGCGTGGTCACCTTGATCTGGGCTGCGTCGGATGCGGTATACTTCGAGTCGGAGGAGAGCGCCTTGACGGTGACCGTATACTCCGTTCCCGGATTCAGGCCGCTCAAACGGGCGGAGGTTTCGGACGTGGTCGCTTCAGCGCCGCCATCGAGCGAATAGGCATATACATTTGCATGCTCGACGGCCTGCCACGTCACTGTGAAAGCGGTCTCCTCGACCGAACTCTGGGCGAGGACGGGTGCGGCGAGCTGCGTCCCGTTGTTATCCCCGTCGTCACCGGAATCGGAATCGCTGCAAGCGGCAAAACCCAGCAACAGGGAAGCACACATTAAAATTCTGCTGATCTTTTTCATTGTTGTTCGTATTTATCGGTTATGAAATTCTTACGTGATCTTTTATTCGGCCTTTTCGGTCTTCTGTGTCTTCTCGATCCAGAAATCGGAGCCGCTCTTGCTGATCCCCAACACACAGACCGAATAGGAGGTTCCGGCTGCCAGCCCGGTCTTACGGATGGTCTGCGGCCCGGTATACTCGCCCTTGGCGGGCATCACCTCCTTCTTGAACGCCTCCAGTCCCCCGGCCATCAATACCTCCATAGCCAACGAAGAGGTCTTTGTGACATGGACGTAATATTTCTCGATGGCGGCATCGGGCGTACAGACGACATCAAACCCGTCGGACGCGACATTCTCGAACGTTACCGTCACTTCGCCCGACGCATCGGGAAGGGTCGTGGCGGGCGCCGACACGAGGACGGTCGTGAGCAGGTCGCCCGGGGCGTACCACCCTACTGCATAGACGACATAGTCGGTTTCGGGTTTCAGCCCGGTAAATTCGAAGGGGTGGTCACCCTGTACGAGTTGGGCGGCAAGATACTCCTCGAAGCTGACGCCCGCGATCAGGGCCGAAGCGCTGAGCTTGCGGCGCACCGACCCGATAAATTCCTCCGTCGAAGCGTATTTGTCGAAGTCGGACTTCAGGGCATAACCGCAGTAGTAGGTTCGCGTCTTGCTTTTGGGAGATACGGATCCGGAAATGCTGTTCATCCCGGCCTGGGCAACCGAAAGCGTAAAGGGGTTCTGTTCCAGGGCAGCAGCGACCGTCAGCTCGGCGAATTCGGAATCGAGGAACTGCACCTGTCCGGAAACGGCTTTCACACGCACGGTAGCCGGCATACCGGATTCCAGCCCGGTCACGACTGCAGACAACCCCGTAACGGTCAGCTCCTCACCGCCATCGACCGTATATACATAGGATGCCGCATCGGGAACGGCTTCCCACACGACTGTCGCGGAATTCTCCGTGGCGTCGCCCGCCGAGAGGACAGGGGCCGCCAGCTGTGTGGCCGGCAGGGTCGTCAGGGTGATTCGTGCGCACTCCGAATCCAGGTACTGCTCCTGCCCCGCGACGGCCTTTACTTCGACGGTATAACTGCGACCGGGCTCCAGTCCGTCGAAGCGCACCGACGGTTGCGTCACGATCGTCCCTGCGACGCCGTCGAGCGTACAGGCGTAGGACGCGGCGTTCTCCACGGCATCCCAGGTCACGGCGACCGATACCTGCGTTACGGCGTCTTCCGCCAGGACGGGTGCGGCCAAAGCAACGGGATCCACGGGTTTTTCGTCATCCGAGCAACCTGCAAAAGCGGCCCCGAGGACAAAAAAAGCTGAGAAAAGTAGTTTTTTCTTCATAGCTGAAAATGTTTAGAAAAATTTGCTGCAAAAGTTCATTAACCTACTGATTCAAAGTCCATACAGCCCGAAAAAGATTGCCAGAAAAGGCTGTATGAACGAACGAATCGGTTTTTGTAAATATCGCTACGAATCGTCCATAAAGTTCTCATACCACGCCAAAAAGGCGAACAAGGCCGATAATCGGGAAAAACAAGGCGATAAAAGGGAATGACAGAATGTGACATTTTTTTACTATTTTTGCCTGCAACGTCACCCCTTCTTCATACATACGAAAACACATGGGCTATCTCGAACAGGCTGTGCGTTCACGGTGGGCCGTCCCGATGACGGCTTTCCTGATCCAACTGAGCCAATACTGGAATACGCTGGTAACGGTCACCTGGTGGTCGAAACGGGCGACCGTATCGGTCGTCTGGTTCTGCGTCCTGTGGCTGGCGACCATCCTGCTGCTGGAAATATTCCTGAACAGGCGGTTCCCATTCCCGGTACGTTGCCTGCTGGGCACGCTCGTCATCGCGGGAGTTATCCTCACGGCCATGCTGGTCATATCGCTGCAGTCCGAAAAACCGTGGCTCACACTGGGATACGACGAAGTCGGGTATCTGATCATCACGTATACGATATGCCTACTGATCGGCAGCATCGTACTGATGATCAACAAGGAACGCCGGCATGAAAAAGAGATCGAGATGCTCCGGATAGAGAACCTCAGCAGCCAGTACAACGCCATTGCCAACCAGATAAGCCCCCACTTCTTTTTCAACGCACTGAGCAACCTCTCGTCGCTCGTACGCGGCGACAAGAAACAGGAAAGCCTCGAATACATCGGCAACCTGTCGGGCATATTCCGGTACATCATCCGCTTCAAGGAGTCGTCGCTGACGACCCTGGGCGAGGAGCTGAATTTCATAAATTCGTACAAGCAACTGATGGACGTACGCTTCGCCGAAAGCTACACCTGCGAGGTCGACATCCCGCAGCAGGCGCTGAACATGCGCATGCCCAGCCTTTCGCTGCTGCCGCTGTTCGAAAATATCGTCAAACACAACGTCATCGACAGCGAGCACCACATGCGGATCACGATCTCGTTCAACGACAACAACGAACTGGTGATCGCCAACCCGGTCTATCCGAAGCTCACGCCGCCCGAATCGAACGGCATCGGGTTGACCAACCTGAGCAACAGGTACAGGCTGCTGCTGGGTAAGGAAATACGCATCGAGAAAACCGAGGGGGGGGGACGGGATGTTCCGGGTGTTCCTGCCGATGGTCAAGATGAACATAAAGCATACGCGATGAGGGTACTGATCATAGAAGACGAAATGGGGGCCCTCGACGACCTGAGAAGCATCCTCGCGGAATCGGCCCCGGACATCCGGATAGCGGGTACGACGGAGAGTGTCATGCAAAGCGTCGCATGGCTGGAAAAGAACCCCGTCCCGGATCTGATTTTCATGGACATCCATCTGTCCGACGGTTCGGCTTTCGAGATATTCAGGCGGACGGCCGTCGAGGCGCCCGTGATCTTCACGACCGCCTACGACGAGTACGCCATCCATGCCTTCAGGGTCAACGCCGTGGACTATCTGCTCAAACCGCTCGCCATCGACGAGGTGAAACGCGCACTGGAAAAATACCGGCGGCTCAACCGGCCGCAGGTACTCCCGGATATCGAGAAATTGTATGAAATGATTTCCTGCCAGCGGACGAATTCCCGCAGGAACATTCTGGTGGCCTACAAGGACAAACTGCTGCCGATCCCGACGGAGAAAATCGCCTTTTTCTATTCGACCAAGGAGACGTCGAGGGTATACCTCGCCGATGGCAGCAACTATGCCTACAACAGGACGCTGGAGAGCATCTGCGACGACATGGATCCCCGGGCATTCTGCCGGGTCAACAAACAATACGTCGTCGCCAGGGAGCACATCACGAGCATCGTCGTATGGTCGAACAGCCGCCTGCTGGTTTCGATGGATACCGAGACGCCCGAGCCCGTATTCCTGAGCAAAAACCGGGCTGCGGAGTTCAAAAAATGGATCACGGGATAAGTCCCGTCCCGGAAAAAACATTTACAGGCGTGCGAGGTATCCGCAGCGCACCAAATCCTCTTCGCCGCGGGTGAGGTGGGTCTGGCCGTCGGCCAGCACGTAGAGGCGGTCGGTGATATCCGTCACATGGCGGTGCATATGGTCGGTCACGAGAATGCCTTTCGAGGATTTTTCCTGCCGGATCAGCGCCTTGAGCGTCGACACGTGCAGCGGGGCGACCTGCGAAAAAGGTTCGTCGAGCATGACGAATTGCGTCGGACTGCGCAGGATCAGGTAGGATTCCAGAATACGCCGCTCGCCGCCCGACAGGGCGCGGATCTTCGTACCGCGCAGTTTGCCGAACAACGGGAACCATGCCAGCAGGTCATCCCACGGCAACCCGAAGTCGCGCAGTGCCCGGTCGACGGTCAGCCAGCCCGGGATAAATCCCTGCTGCGCGAGGTAGCGCACCTCGTCGGCCCGAAAACGGTCATGCCACACCCCGTCGATGCGCATCGACCGGAAATCCGCCCGCAGCGAACCGCACAGTATCTTCATCAGGCAGCTCTTGCCGCACCCGTTGCGGCCGAGCACCGCCGTAACGCCGCCCGTTTCAACGGCGAGGTACACTCCCGAAAGGATGCGCCGGTCGCCGAACGACAACTCCACGGAGTCGATCTCGAGGATATGTTTCTCAGAGGGGTTCATAAAGGAAGGCGGCCGTCAGTTTCAATAACACATAACACAGGATAAAGTCCACGCCGCAACTCACGCCCAGCAGTTCGCGGCGCCGCACGCCGAGGTTGCGGTAGTAGAAAAACTCGTCACCGTAACGCTGGACGATCCAGACATAGAGATAAAGCGGATAGACCGCCGCCTTGCCCAACAGGCACCACGGGACGATTGTCGGGCCGTGGCGCGAGACCACCCATGCCAACCCGATGCTCACGGCCATGCAAAAAAAGAACATGGCCGAATAATAAAAGCGGAGTATGAGCAGCAATTTCCGGATCATCGTCCAAATATACGAAAAAAGCGGGTGGAATACAGACCACCCGCTTTTTATTCGGCGTAAACGCCAAGTCGGCATCTCCGCAAGAGAACCCGCTGCGGGCAGGAAAGCCGGCGACGGCGTTACAGCGCCAGCGGCTCGCAGGGAAGCCCCCAGGCCTCGGCGACGGGCCGGTAGACCACTTTGCCCTGCACGATGTTGAGCCCCAGTTCCAGTTCGCGGTTTTCCTTGCAGGCACGGCGCCAGCCCTTGTCGGCGAGCTGGACGACGTAGGGAAGCGTGGCGTTGGTGAGCGCAAGCGTCGAGGAATAGGGCACGGCGCCGGGAATGTTGGCCACGCAATAATGGAGGATACCGTCGACATAGTAAACGGGGTCTTCGTGCGTCGTGGGACGCGAGGTCTCGAAGCAGCCGCCCTGGTCGATGGCCACGTCGACCATCACCGAGCCGGGCTCCATCTCCCGGAGCATGTCGCGCGTAACGAGCTTCGGGGCCTTGGCGCCGGGGATCAGCACCGAGCCGATCACCAGGTCGGCATGTTTGAGCTCTTCGCGGATATTGTATTCCGAAGACATCAGGGTCTTGACGTTCTTGGGCATCACGTCGGCCAGGTAGGTGAGGCGTTGCAGCGAAATGTCGCAGATCGTCACGTCGGCCCCCGTCCCGGCAGCCGTACGCGCCGCGGCCGTGCCGACCACGCCGGCACCGATGACGAAGACCTTGGCGGGTTTCACCCCCGGTACGCCGCCCAGCAGCTTGCCTTTGCCGCCGCGGGGTTTTTCGAGGAAATAACGCCCTTCCTGCGTGGACATACGGCCTGCGACCTCGGACATCGGGATCAGCAGCGGCAGCGAGCGGTCGGCACGTTCGACGGTCTCGTAGGCGCAGCATACCGCCCCGCTGTCGATCATGGCGCGGGTAAGGGGTTCGCTGCTGGCGAAATGGAAAAACGTGAAGACCAGCTGGTCTTTGCGGATCAGCTTGTACTCGGGGGCGATGGGCTCCTTGACCTTGACGATCATTTCGGCACGGGCATAGACATCCCCGATCGTGGGAAGGATCTCCGCCCCTACCGCCGTATAGGCCTCGTCGGCAAAACCGCTGTTCACACCGGCCGTAGCCTGCACATAAACCGTGTGGCCCCGTTTGACGAGCTCCTGGGCGCCTGCGGGGGTAAGGGCAACGCGATTCTCGTTGTTCTTGATCTCTTTGGGAATACCGATAATCATAAGGCTTGAAGTTTTTTAGGTTTTTTGCCTTTTAATTTACGGATTTTATCCGGAACAGCAAAATATTCCGGCTATTTTTCACTTCCGGGTCAAAATTTATAAGAGATCGTAAGATAGAACGAACGCGGATAGGCATAGGTATAGCGCGTGGCGTGGGGTGCGAAATAGAGGGCGTCGCCCGAACGGATACGCCGGACGCGCAGCGACTCGTAACCGCTGTAAACCGTATCGGCATCGCCCAGCAGGTTGCGCAGCATGAGCGAAGCAGTCAGCCGCGAACGGCCGAAATAGAAGGATTTGAAAAGCGAGGCGTCGAACGTGAAGGCGTCGCCGAGGCGCTCCTGGTGCGTGAAGGCATCGAACATCTCCCGCGTGATGCCGCCCTGCCGCGCGATGCGTGCCGTACGGCGCAGGGGCACAGGCTCGACGTAACGCAGCCCCGCATATCCCGCCGAGGCGCGGAAACCCCATCCCCGGGGGCCGAAATATGAGAGTTCGGCGCAAGCCGTAAGCTGGGGTGCGGCACCGAGCGTACAACCGCCCATGTGGCTTTCGGCACGGGTGTCGACGGCCGAATTGTCGACGTCGGAGATGACCGTGACGCGCGGGTTGCGGATATATTTGTACCGCCCGCCCGAAGCGGCGAGCGAAAGGCTCCAGCGGTATGCCAGGCGGAGGTCGGCAGCGGCCTCCACGCCGCAGGCCATGCGTCCGATGCCCGTAACGGCCATGTCGCTGTAAACACCCGCCATGTCGTCGTAATAACGGCGGGACTGGATGCCGTCGAGCGTGGCGACGGCGAAGGCCGTAATGCGGAGCGAAAGCCGTTCGCCGGTACGGGTGAAATTGAGCTCGGCGGCGTAGAAACGCCCGGCAGCGGGGTCGTCGACCGTACGGTTGTTATACAACGGCTGGTAGAACAGGTCGGCGGCATCGGGCACCGCAGCCCCGGCTGCGGCCGATGCTTCGAGGTAGCTGCGGGGCGAGAAAGCCCACCCCACCAGTGCCTTGACCGTATAGGGCGTGAACCCCATCCGCCGCGAGCGCCCGAGGGACTGCGTCCCGGGGAAGAGCTCTTTCTCGTAATACCCGCGGCGCAGCACGACGGCATCGCCCAGCGCGAGGGCGACGTCGGCACGAAGGCGGTCGGAACGGTACTCGGCCGACAGGCGGACGGTGGCCTCGCGCGTCGAGAGCGCATAGTCGTAGCCGAAACGGTCGCCCTCGCGGACGGTGCGGCCGGGATGGCGCAGGTCGTTTTGCAGGAGGTTGCCGTAGGTGTCGTCGTCCACGAGGTACTGGTCGATGTCGGTGATATGATCCGCCCCCAGCAGGTCGCGCATCTGTTTGTAGCTGCGCGTGCGGGCATGGCGGTAGGAAAAGCCGTAGCGGAGTGTCAGCCGCTCGTCCGGCGCGGTCGTAAATAGGGCGTCGAAACCGAGGTTGCGGATACGTTCGGCACGGTCTTCGAGCGTATAGACGGCATGTCCGCCCGCCATGCGGTTGCGGGCGATCAACTCGTCCCAGCAAACCTGCGTATAGCGCGCGTCGTTCGACCGCCATGCCAGTTCGGTTTCCCGGTCGCCCGTATAGCCGGGCAGGTAACGGTAATTGTCGGGCATGGGCGTACGGGCGTCGTACCACCCCAGGGCGCTGTATTTCCGCACCCCGTATTCGGCCCCGGCAGCCATGTCGAGCCAGGTCGCGGGCGACAGCCGCACGCAGTACGTAGCGGCGGCCAGCGGCACGAGCTCGCGCCGCACGCGCGAATTGCGGACTTTGCCGTCCTGGAAACCCCAGGCCGGATTGTAGAGGTTGTCGCCCGTAAGGCGGAAAGCCTCTTCGACCGAAGAGAGGCGTGTGCCCCGTACCGACGGTGGGACGATAAGGAGGAAAGCCAGCGTATGGCCCTCGCCGAAATGCCTGGCGGCACGGAATCCCGCCGTCAGGGCATTCGTGAAGACGCCTTCGACGTGCATGTCGCGCCCCGTGCGGGCCTCGACGGCGGCAGCGACATCCCAGCCGTGGCCCGCAGGCCGCGCAAAGGCAAGTTTCGCCCCGGCCAGGTAGTTGCGGTCGGTGAAACTGACGGAGGCATGGCAGGAGGGTTCGGCCAGCGCCCCGGGGAACCGGAAGGTACGCACGCCGCCGGCACCGCCGATGGCCTCGGGCAATGCCGCGATCCCGGCACGGCGCTCTTCCCGAGCCCCGAGCAGCCGCAGCGAACCGAAATAGCGGGACGAAATCCCCAACCCGGAAAAGGAGGCCGCCTCCGAGGAGTAATGCTGCCCGCGGCGGCCGAGCGCGATGTAGGGCAGATTGAAGGCCGAAATGCTGCCGTAGAGGTCGGGCATGGTCTGGATTGCCCGGTAGAAAAGCGAGGAGTCGGTAAGCACGATGGGCGTACGCTGCTCATAACCCGTGCCATAGGGATAGTATTCGTCGTCGGGGAGCTGGGCCGCAGCTCCGCACACGACGAACAGGAAAACCACGGTAAGAGCGTATTTGCGGAGCATGCACAGGGACTTTTCAGAATACAAATATAACTATTTTAAACATGTTTTAAATAGCAACAATAAAAACCGCTGAATTTCGTCCTTTATGGCAGTTGTGCCGGCAGAAAATATTTTTTGATTTTTCAGAATCAAATAATAATATGATATACAAACTATTACGCGCACATAAGCACGGGGGGGGCTAACACCGTCCGCAAATTTGGAAAATCGGAAAACAAACCTCATATTTGTGAACTCTCAACAATCTCAAAGCGTCCTGACATGCAAAAAGCCCTCGCTCTCCTGCTGTCGGCAGCCATGCTGCTGTGTCTGCATCCGGCTGCCGCGCAACAACCCAACACCCTGACCGGGACGGTCACCGATTCGGCTTCCGGCAAAGCCGTCGGCTATGCCACCGTCTCGCTCCAGCGCGACTCGGTCACGGTCGTGAACGCCGTAGCCGCCAATTCGGACGGCCGCTTCTCGCTCAAAGCCCCCGAAACGGGCGACTACCAGCTCTGCATCACGATGGTAGGCTACACGCCCTACAAACAGGCCGTGGAAGTGCCCGCATCGGGCAAGGCGCTCGGCAAGATCGCCATCACGCAGGGTGTCGAGGTCGGCGACGTGGTGATCGAAGTCCAGAAACCGCTCGTAATGGCCGACGCCGAGAAGACCACCTACTCGGTCGAGGACGACCCGCAGGCTTCGACGAGCACGCTCGACGAGATCATCCGCAAGGTTCCGCAGCTCTCGCTCGACGGCGACGGCAACGTCCTGCTCAACGGACAGAGCAATTACAAGATATTGCTCAACGGGCGCAATTCGGCAACGATGAGCAACAATTTCAAGGATGTGATCCAGAGCATGCCCGCCTCGCAGATCAGCCGCATAGAGGTCATCACCAACCCCTCGACCAAGTACGAAGCCGAAGGCGTGGGCGGCATCATCAACCTCATCACCCAACGCAAGAAGCAGTTCCACGGATACAACGGCAGCGTCGGCGCGAGCGTCACGGTGTTGGAGAACCCGGCCTACAACGGCAACGCCAGCCTCTCGATCCAGGCCGGGAAGTTCGCGGCGAGCATCATGGGCTATGCAGGCTACTACGACGGGGGCCGTACCCCCTCGGAATCGGAGTCGTGGCAGGAAAATTACGACTCGGAGAACCGCTACAACCGCAGTTACTCCGAAAACAAGGGCAGTTCGCGTTACGGCAACGTCGGACTGGACATGAGCTACCAGCCCGACACGCTCAACCTGATCACGCTCAACGGATGGCTGTGGCTCGGCCGCAGCCGCTACAAATCGCTAGGTACGAACGCGATCCTCGACCCCGAAATGAACCCGCTGCTGGAATACGGCAGCCGCAGCATCCAGAAATGGAACTACATGGGCGGCAGCGTCTCGCTCAATTACGAACACACCTTCGGCAAGGAGGGGCATACGCTGACCATATCGGATGAAGTCGAGATCGACCCGGACAAAGGCCATACAGACCGGATATACAACGACGGATACAATTACAGGGCGTTGCAGGATGCGGACAACCGCATGACGGGCAACACCGTGCAGGTCGACTACGCCAACCCGCTGTCGGAGCACCACAAGATCGAGGCGGGGCTGAAACACATCTATCGCAACAGCACCTCCGACACCGACAACAAGCAGAGCGACGAATACGGCACATTCCCGATTGAAAAAATAAAATTCACGGGCATGGATTACCGCCAGCACGTGCTGGGTATCTACGCCGGATACGGATTCACCTACACCAAATGGTCGGGACGCCTCGGTGCGCGCATGGAACGGACATGGAACGACGCCCAGGTGGAGGAGACCGCCAAAGGCACCTACTCGTTTTCGAACCGCCAGTTCAACGTGGTGCCCTACCTGAGCCTGACATTCATCCCCAAGGTGAGCCACAACATTTCGCTCTCCTACACGCAGCGGCTCCAGCGCCCGGGCATCTACATGCTTTCGCCGGCCGAGGACGACACCGACCCCACGCGGCTGTCGTACGGCAACCCGGGACTGGAAGCGGCCGTATACCACACGATCAACCTCCAGTACGGCCACTATGCCGCAAAATGGAGCATGACCTTCGCACTCAACACCTTCCTGTCGAACAACAACATGTCGTCATACTCCTTCTCGGACGGGGACGGCATCACCAACACCACCTACAGCAACGACGTCCGTTCGCGCAGCTACGGATTCAACGGTTCGTTCTCGTACCGCCCGTCGGAGAAGGTCAACCTCTCGCTGAGCTACAACGGCAGGTATTCGCAGAACGATTTCGACGCCATGGACATCCACACCGACCAGTTCACGTTCAGCCAGAACCTCAACCTCGACTTCGCGCTCTGGAAGGAGGCGCGGCTTATGCTGGGCGAGAACTATTCGACGGGGTATGCGTGGCTCGGCGGCAAATCGGAAAGCTACTACTACTATTACATGGGCATTAAACAGCAGTTCCTCAAGAAGAAGCTCGACCTGAGCATCATGTGCAACAACCCCTTCGAGAAATACCGCAGGAACAGGAGCACCTCGGACACGCCGACCTTCGGCGGCTGGAGCGAATACAGGTATGCGTGCCGCAGCCTCTATTTCCGCGTCAGCTACCGCTTCGGCAAACAGAACGTCGGGGTGAAACGCACTGCCAAGTCGATCCGCAACGACGACATGAGCAGCGGCGCACAGGGCGGTGGCGGCGGAAGCACCGGCGGCGCACAGGGCGGAGGAGGGATGTAATCCCCCGCCGGCGATCCTGCCGATACGCCGGGCGCCGGCATCACCGCGTGGGCCATCATCGCAGGAGTCATCGCGGAAATCATTCCAGGAATCATCGCGGCATTTACGCGGCATTTACGCGGCCGTCTTTCCCCTGCTGCAAGGGACGACACGCATACGGCTTCCGGGCGCGGCATCCATATCGACGAAAAGGGACTGCCGCACAAGCAGCCGGAAACCTGCCGGAGTTTGTTCCGGCGGGGGTGAAATCGTAAAATCGGACTTGCCGGACAGCCCCTCTGTTATTTGCAGCCTGCCGTGCAGCGCCCTGCCGGGAACACCCGGAGCGTCCATCGGTTGCCTGATCCATGCGGACGGGGGCCCGGATCATAGACCGCACGGATTTCATAGCCCGGCAAAAATATGAATAAAATGATTGTTTTACTCATATTTTTTAATTACATTGTGAACAATATAAAACACACGCTTCACAATCCTTTCATTAATCCTTTAAATTTACCGCCATGAAAAAACTTTTTTTACTCCAGAAAAGCCTGTTCATAGCTTTTGCGGCAGCGACCTGCGGACTCTTTTCTATAATAGGATGTGCAGTGCAAAAACCGGCAGCCGGACGGCAAGGCGAAGCGGCCGGAGGGGAGATCCGCCACGCACAAGCGTCGAAAGCACTGGAAGAGGGGCGGTTCGTGATCGAGGCGAATGAATTTTACCTCCCGGAGGACAAATCCCCGGTCAAGTCATCCACGGGCAACTACATATCCATGGAGGGCAAACGGGGCGTTATCAGTTTCACCCCCGACCTCTTTCCGAAAACACCGCTGGGCAACCTGACCATAACGGACGACACGGCGGAAATAACGCTGGAAAAGCGGAAAAAGAACGGAGACATGCAGTTCTGCATGAGGATGACCGGGCCGGCGAATTCCCAGGACAGGAAGGTAATAATAACGCTGTACAAGGACACGGACAAATGCCATGTACAGGTTTCGAACGAACTTCTGGCATATCCCGTGGTCAAGTTCACGGGAGTGGTAAGGCCAACGGGAGAATAACCGCGGCACCACTCGCAACGGCAACGGCCCCGCAAAGACGGGGCCGTTATCGTGAACCGTGCATCCGGAAACCGTGCATCCGTGGCGGGATTTGCCGCGTTCGCGGGCGGGTCAGACGGTTTTGAGCACTTCGAGCAGCAAATCCCAGAACTTGGGAACCGTGGCGATTTCGAGCCTCTCGTCGGGCGAATGCACGCCGCGCAACGTCGGGCCGAAGGAAACCATCTCCAGTTCGGGGTATTTCTCGAGGAACAGGCCGCACTCCAATCCGGCATGGATCGCACGCACCTTGGGCTCCGTACCGAACAGGCGTTCGTAGGCTCCGACGGTCTTTTCGAGTAGTACGGACTGCGGGTTGGGCGCCCAGCCCGGATAACCGTCGGAATGGGCGACGTCGGCACCGGCCAGGGCGAATACCGATTCGACCATCTGCATGACATAGGTCTTGGCGCTCTCGACCGACGACCGCTGCGACGAGGTGACGACGATGCGGTCGTCGCCCTCGAATTTCACCGAAGCGAGGTTGGTCGAGGTCTCGACCAGCCCCGGCATGGCGAACGACATGGCGATCACGCCGTTGGGAACGCCCACCAGCGAGTAGACCAACCCGAACTGCGTCCGGGCATCGAGCACCTGGTCGACCTCGGGCATCTCGTTGAGCGTAATCTTGAAATTGGGCTCGCGGAAGCGGAATTCGGCTTTCAGGTCGGCGGCAAAAAGGTCGTAGCGTTTGACGAACTCGGACTTGAACCGTGTCGGGACGCCGAAGATGGCGTACGCCTCGCGCGGGATCGCATTGCGCAGGTTGCCGCCGTTGAAATAGCTCAGCTTCAGTTCGAACGACTGCATGCCGTCCCACAAGAGGCGTGCGACGGTCTTGTTGGAATTGACGCGTCCCTTGTCGATGTCGTCGCCCGAGTGCCCGCCCTGCAGGTCGGAAACGTCGACGCGGAAGAAGGAGTAGTTCTTCGGCGCCTCTTCCATCGTATACCGGAACGTGGCGATGGTGTCGATGCCGCCGGCACAGCCGATGAAGATCTCGCCCTCGTCCTCCGAGTCGAGGTTGATGAGGTATTTGCCCGTGAGCATCTCCTCGCCCAGTTCGAAAGCCCCCGTAAGGCCGGTCTCCTCGTCGACCGTAAAGAGCGCCTCGACGGGCCCGTGCTGCACCGCGGGGTCGATCATGACGGCCAGTGCGGCAGCCATGCCGATGCCGCAGTCGGCACCCAGCGTCGTACCTTCGGCCCTGACCCACCCGCCGTCGATGTGCGTGCGGATCGGGTCGTTGTCGAAATCGAACTCCACGTCGGAGTTCTTCTCGCAGACCATGTCCATGTGGGACTGGAGGATAACCGCCGGGCGATCCTCGAAGCCCGGCGTGGCGGGTTTGCGCATCACCACGTTGCCGATGGCATCCTTCTTATACTCGATGTTGTGCTTCCGGGCGAAATCGACCAGGAATTCGATGATCTTGCCCTCCTTCTTCGAGGGGCGCGGAACCCGTGTGATGGCATCGAACTGCTCCCACACGATCCGGGGTTCAAGGTTTACTATTTCAGACATAATCTCCTAATATAATTTACAGGCACATCGCCGGGTTGCCGCCGGCCGTAACGCCGGGCGTACGTCCCTCGATTTCCGCCCATTCCATGACAATATTTACAACGGCAGAAAGACGCTCCGAGGATGGGGTATCTACAAGAATTCTTCCGGCCGAAGATTTTCAAATACAAATATACGAAAAACAGCGTAATTCACGGTATCCCGCGTCCGGTTTTTTGCATTTCCGGCTGGCTGCGACGGCCGAAAATTTGCTTTTGCCCCCCGCTTCCACTATCTTTACGGGAAAATACGGAACTCTATGACGGATTTCAGGATAGGACACGGATACGACGTACACGCGCTGGCCGACGGGCTGCCCCTGGTGCTGGGCGGGATCGAAATTCCGCACACGAAAGGATTCGTGGCGCATTCGGACGGCGACGTGGCGATACACGCCGTATGCGACGCACTGCTGGGCGCCGCAGCGCTGGGCGACATCGGGATACACTTCCCCGACACGTCGGACGACTTCAGGGGCATCGACTCGAAAATACTGCTCCGAAGGGTTGCGGCGCTGCTGCGTGAAAAAGGGTATGAGATCGGGAATGTCGATTGTACGATCCGGATGCAACGGCCCAAATTGCGGCCGCATATCGACGCCATGCGCACCGCGATGGCCGGTGCAATGGGCGTAGGCGATGACCAGGTATCGGTCAAAGCTACGACCACAGAGCATCTCGGTTTCGAGGGGCGCGAAGAGGGAGTTTCCGTCTCCGCCGTGGCACTGATATACAAAATGCAGGCCAAACCGGGCGAGGAAACCGTCGGATAAGAGGTTCGCGGGCTGCCCGACATCAGTGAAAGCAGCCGCTCAGTCCAGCCGCCGGAACTTGGGATCACCGATCCGTTTGTCCCAGAGCCACCCGACATAGCGCATGACGAGGTCGGGAGCCGTCAGCGTCAGCACTGTCTCGCCGGTTGCGGTCGAAACCTCGAAGCCGGCATGATAGGGCGTATCGCCGTCGGCAAAACCGAAGGAGATGCGCCAGCCCCACGCCAAGCGCTCGGCCCGGTAATCGGACAGGGACGGCGAGTCGAAATTGAGCACGTAAAGATACTGCGTGATGCCGCGCTCGGTCGGCAGGTGCACCCCGACGTGGTCGATGAACATGCCGAAAAAGTAATAATCGGTATAGATGCTACGGATCATGCCGCCCGGTACCTCCTGCATACTGTTCGGGAAAAACATGTAGTCGCGCGACTGTACCAGCGAGTCGATCTTCTGCGCATAGAGCTTCGCCCGGTAAGCACGGCGTTCGGGCCGTGTCATGCTGCGCATGGACTCCTCGTAGACGGTCGTATGCTCGACGACCTGCACAGGGGGCTGCTGGACAGGAACCACAGTCGTCTGGGGCACGCTGTCGACGGCGGAAGTGCCCAGCGTGAACTGCGGGACGGTCTGCGCGGACTGCGCCACAGCACCCGAGACCCCGAAAACAAGGGCGCAAAGGCACAAAATCCGGACTACCACCCGCCGCGCAGGAGCAAAAGCCCCCGCCGGGGCGGGGGCTCGCAATCCGGGAAGGATTATCGTTGCAGCGGCATCCCGCCGCGACGGGAAGGACGGGAAGGGGGCGCCGCATCCCGTCCGGCGATACATCCCGGAACTCATGGTCAATAGAGCTGTGAAATGGTGCCCGAATACTCCACGGGGTTATACCATGGGTTGGTGATGGTCAGGTTGGCACCGCCCGTACGGGAAAAAATCTCGAAGGTGAAGGTATAGGTCGACGCCGAGAAAAGCGAGGTGGAGAAGGTTACCATCCAGCCTTCGTGGGTCTGCTCGGTGGTATAGCCCTGCACGTTGGGCACGGTGTAGTTGATGATGGTCGTGTAATAAGGCGGCACATAGCCCTTGACATAAGGCAGGCAGATGTCTACCGTGCCGTCCCAGACACCCACGTTGAAGGCCGGGTTGATGATCTGGCGCATGGGGCCGGCCGGCTGCCGCTGCATGGTCTGGGGGTTGAACTGGAAGTTACGCGAAAGGATGACCGAATCCATCGTTTTCTCAAAATCTGCGATACGTTCCGCACGTCTCTTTTCACGCACCTCGCGGCGTTCTTCCTTGGGCGACAGAATCTTTTTCTGTCCGATCACGGTGGCGCAGACTGCGCACAGCAGCACGCTCACGACGATAATGACTGTTTTTTTCATAGCACATAAAAGGTTTATACGGCCATGAAAAATGCAAATACGGTGCCTAACTGCCTAAAGTCGTGACTAAAGACCCAGTTTTTTCAGAAATTCGCCCGTATAGCTGCGTGGGGCGCAGGCTATTTCGTGCGGAGTGCCCGCCGCGACGATCTCGCCGCCGGCCGCCCCGCCTTCGGGGCCGATGTCGATGATGTGGTCGGCGACCTTGATCACGTCGAGGTTGTGTTCGATGACGATCACCGTATTGCCGCGGTCGACGAGTTTGTTGAGCACATCGAGCAGCAGGCGGATGTCCTCGAAATGAAGCCCCGTCGTAGGTTCGTCGAGGATGTAGAGCGTACGCCCCGTATCGCGCTTGGACAGCTCGGAGGAGAGCTTGATACGCTGGCTCTCGCCGCCCGAGAGCGTGGTGCAGGGCTGTCCGAGCGTGAGGTAGCCGAGGCCGACCTCCTGGATGGCACGGAGTTTCTGGTGGATGGCAGGGATATTCTCGAAGAACTCCACGGCCATGTTGACCGTCATGTTCAGCACGTCGTCGATATTCTTGCCTTTGTATTTCACTTCGAGCGTCTCGCGGTTGTAACGGTGTCCCCCGCACGCCTTGCAACGCACGTAGACGTCGGGCAGGAAATTCATCTCGATGGTCTGGACGCCCGCGCCGCGGCACTCCTCGCAGCGGCCGCCCTTGACGTTGAACGAGAAGCGCCCCGCCTTGAAGCCGCGGATCTGGGCATCGGGCGTCATTTCGAACAGTTTGCGGATGTCGGAAAAAACGTTCGAATAGGTCGCCGGGTTGCTGCGCGGCGTACGGCCGATGGGCGACTGGTCGACGACGACCAGTTTGTCGATATGTCCGATGCCTTCGACGCTGTCGTATTCGAGCGGCTGCCCGAAGGAGCGGTAGAGCTCCTTCGAAAGGATCGGGCGCAGCGTCTCGTTGACGAGCGTCGACTTGCCGGAACCGCTGACGCCCGTCACGCAGATGAACTTGCCGAGCGGGAATTCGGCCGTGACGTTCTTGAGGTTGTTGCCCCGCGCCCCGCGGATCACGATGCGCTGCCCCGTGCCTTTGCGAAGCGTTTCGGGGATCCCGATACGGCGGCGTCCGGTGAGGTAATCGGCCGTGATGGAATCGGAACGCAGGATGTCGTCGATCGTACCCGCGGCCATGATGTGCCCGCCCTTGCGCCCCGCACGGGGGCCGACGTCGACGATGAAGTCGGCGGCACGCATCATGTCCTCGTCGTGTTCGACGACGATCACCGAGTTGCCGGCATCGCGCAACTCCTCCAGGCTGCGGATCAGGCGCCGGTTGTCACGCTGGTGCAGGCCGATCGAGGGCTCGTCGAGGATATAAAGCACGTTGACCAGCTTCGAGCCGATCTGCGTGGCGAGGCGGATACGCTGGCTCTCGCCGCCCGAGAGCGAACGCGACGAACGCGACAGCGACAGGTACCCCAGCCCCACGTCCATCAGGAAGCGCAGGCGCTCGCGGATCTCCTTGACGACCTCCTGTGCGATCTTCCACTCCTTGTCGTCCATATAATCCTCGATGTGCGCCACCCATTCCGAAAATTCGGAGATCGACATGGCCGACACGTCGGCGATGCTCTTGCCGCCGATGCGGAACTGGAGCGCCTCCTTCTTAAGGCGCGAACCGCCGCAGACCGAACATTTGCGGTAGACGAGGAATTGCTCGCGCCATTTCTGGCCGTGCTTGGAGTCCTCGTCTTCGGTACGGCCAATATATTCGGCGACGCCCTCCCACGAGACAAGGTGGTTGCCGCCCGATGAGCCGAACTCCGAGAGGTTGATGGTCAACGGCTCGGAATCGCCGTACAACACCGCATTCAGCCCCGGCTCGGGCAGCGACCCGACGGGGTCGTCGAGCGTGAAATCGTAACGCCGCCCCAGCATTTCGAGGATGGCGAAAAGCATGTTGTTGCGGTATTTGCCCAGCGGTTCGACGGCGCCCTCGCGCAGCGAAAGCCCCATGTCGGGAATGATCTTCCCGACGTCGAAGACGGCTTCCTCGCCCAGCCCGTTGCAATGCGGGCAGGCGCCCTGAGGCGAGTTGAACGAGAAGGTATGCGGCGCGGGGTCTTCGAACGCGATGCCCGTCGAGGGGCACATCAGGTGGCGGGAGTAGAAGCGCTGCTGTTCGGTACCGTAGTCGTAGACGGCCATCGTACCCTTGCCCTGGCGCAGAGACTCCCTGAGCGAGGTCATCACCCGGTCGCGGGCCTCCTCGCCGACGACCAGGCGGTCGACCACCAGGTCGATGGTGTGTATCTTGTACCGGTCGAGGCGCATACCGGCCGAAATCTCGCGGATCTCGCCGTCGATACGGGCATAGATATACCCCTTTTTGGCCAGCGACTCGAACAGTTCGCGGTAATGCCCCTTGCGCCCTTTGACGATGGGAGCCATCAGGGCGATCTTGCGCCCCGTGAAGCCCGTCATGATGAGCCCGGCGATCTGCTCGTCGGTATAATGCACCATCTCCTCGCCCGTGACGGGTGAATAGGCGCGCGACGCGCGCGCATACAGCAAACGCAGGAAATCGTTGATCTCGGTCACGGTACCCACCGTGGAACGGGGATTTTTGTTGGTGGTCTTCTGCTCGATGGCGACCACGGGGCTCAGGCCCGTAATCTTGTCGACATCGGGACGCTCCATCGTCCCCACGAACTGGCGGGCATAGGTGGAAAGCGTCTCCATGTAGCGGCGTTGTCCCTCGGCGTAGATCGTGTCGAACGCCAGGGACGACTTGCCCGAACCGGAAAGGCCGGTTATGACTACCAGTTTGCGGCGCGGGATCTCCAGGTCGATGTTTTTCAGGTTATGAACCCGGGCTCCCAGTATTTTGATCGTGTCTTCTTTCATCATCGTAGTCAAACGTACCGGAAGCCCCGTTTAGTGTACGGGCTCTCCGGCGCGAATATCGTACAAAGATAGCGCATACCGGGGGCAATACCAAATTTTTCGGGAATCAGAATTTCAGCTCGAAGCCGTCGGCATCCATCCACGCCGGGAACTCCTCGCGGAAGGCCGCCTGCGCATCGGAGTCGAATTCGGCGACGAGGGTCTGCTCCCGCTCACCGGCATCGGCCAGCGTGGCGCCACGGAAGTCGACGAGCGCCGAATCGCCCGCATAGAAAGCATCGGGGTCTGTGCCCACGCGGTTTACGCCCGCCAGGTAGCACTGGTTCTCGATGGCCCGCGCCCGCAGCAGCGTACGCCACACCTCGCGGCGGTCGTCCGCCCACGAGGCGCTGCACAGGATGGCATCGTAATCGCCCCGGTTGCGGCTCCACACCGGGAAGCGCAGATCGTAGCAGATCAGCAGCAGGAACCGGAACCCCATATATTCCACCACCACGCGACGGTCGCCCGGAGTATAGTCGCGCGCTTCGCCGCCGGGACGAAACAGGTGCCGCTTGTCGTACCAGGCAACCCCGCCCGAAGGCTTCACGAAAAACATCCGGTTGCGGAACTCCCCGTTTTCGGCGATGACGACGCTGCCCACGACAGCTTTGCCGTATTGTGCCGCCCAGCGCCGCATGGTCGAAGCGACAAGCCCGTCGGCAGGCTCGGCGACACGGGCGGGGCGCAGTTTGAACCCCGTGGCGAACATTTCGGGCAGCACGGCAATATCAGCATCGGCCGCCGCAACGATAGGCTCCAGACGTTCCAGGTTCCGGGCGGTATGTTCCCACTCCATGTCGACCTGACAGACAGCAACACGTATTTTCATAGAAAAACTTCGTTTTGTAAACAAATATATAAAATTTTCTTACAGATCGCACCTGCGGGAATAAAAAAACATGGAGGTTTGTAAGGCAGGGCGACAACAAAGGGAACCGGGCATACAAACCAGACACACGGGGCGGCCCCCTTGCGGCAGTGCATACGGTTCGGCGATGAAAAGCAATGCGGGGAAACAGGGCGCGGGCCGCCGGTCGCAACCGCCCAAGGCGCACGGCCCTGCGACGGTCTGTCCAGACGAGCTGCCCGAACGACCGGACGCAGCCGGAAAAAAGCAGCCGGCAAGACAAACTGCCTTACACTGACGATCGTGCGCGGATTGTCAACAGAAGAATAGCGGACAGGCAAAACGACCGGACGAAGACAGGCACGAACGGCCGACGCCAACCAGCACGCCTCAACGCGCCTCCAGCCGCCACACCGAGACCGACGAGGCATTGCCGCGCTGGTGCAGCAGCGAAATCCGGCAGGGCACGAAATCCGAAGCCCGGCAGTTCCAGACGTCGACGAACTGCTGGGGATTGCGTTCGGCAAGCGGGAACCAGGTGCTTTGCACCTGCACCATGATGCGGTGTCCGGCGCGGAAGGTATGGGCGATGTCCGTCATCCGGAAAGGCACCCGCGCCGGAACACCGGGCGTAAACGCCTCGGGACGCGAGAAACTGCGGCGATAGCGGCCGCGCATGATGTCGCCCCGCACGAGCATCCGGTAGCCCGGCAGCGGATCGTCCTCGGGGAAAAGGTCGATCAGCTTGACCACGAAATCGGCATCGGTCGTCGAAAGCGTCACTTCCAGGTCGGCATCGACCGGGCCGACTAGGGTCATATCCTCTTCGAGGGGCTCCGAAACGAACGTCAGCACGTCGGGACGACCGAACAGGAAACGCTGGTCGGCGACCATATACTCTTTGGGGCGGCGCAGGCCGGAAACCTCGCAGTACGGCACGGGGTCAGAAGGATCGGATACATAGGTACTTGCGGATGTTTTGGCCGTCGGGCGCCGGGTATCGAGGATGCCGCCGTCGGCGAGGTACAACGTCAGTTTCCGGGCCTCGCGCGGCAGAAAGCGGCCGAAAGTATGCCAGCGGTTGTCCCCCGAGGAAAAGACCGCGGCGGCCGGCAACGGAGCCGCTTCGTCCGTATTGCCGTCACGGAGGTAGTGGTCGAAGAACGGCACCTCGAAATGCTCCATGTAATATTCCCACGAGGCATCGCTGCCGAAATCGAACGCCCCGAGCGTCCGGCCGCCGTTACGCCACGCCCCATGCGCCCACGGGCCCACGACCAGATGGCACGGCGTCGAAGGGCTCTGCCTGTTCAGGGCCCGGTAGAGGGTCCACGCCCCGAAGCAGTCCTCGGCATCGAACGTCCCGCCGACGACGAGCACCGCAGGCTGGACGTTGTAACAGGCACGGCGCAGGTCGCGTTCCTGCCACCACGCGTCGTAATCGGGATGCGCGGACATCTCTTCCCAGAAGGGGTTGGGTTTCAGCAGCCCGGTAAGTTCCGCAAGCGCCGTATGCTCCAGGAAGAACGTCCGCTCGTCGGGCTGGGTCTGCCGGGACATGGAGGGCATTTTCGCGGCCGGAACACGTCCGGGAGGGGTATTCATACCGCTCAGGAAGCGGTAGGAGTCGGTGAGCATCAACACCCCGTTGTGATGCACATCGTCGCCCATGAACCAATCGGTGACGGGAGCCTGCGGGGAGACGGCCTTCACGGCGGGATGGCCGCAAAGGCCGCCCATCATGGCGTAGAACCCCGGATAGGAACACCCGGCGAAACCCACCCGACCGTTGTTGTGCGGGATGTGCCTGACCAGCCAGTCGACCGTGTCGTAGCTGTCGGTCGTCTCGTCGGTCTCACCGCTGCCGGCGGGCCGGACATGCTCGAAGTCGCCCTCGCTCATATAGCGCCCCCGGACATCCTGCATGACGATGATATAGCCGCGGTCGACGTAGCTGCGCAGATAGCCTTTCTCAAACCCCTGCGGGAAGCGTCCAGCACCATAGGGCCCGCAGCCGTAAGGCGTACGAAAAATGATGACGGGGGCTTCGCCGGGCGCCTTGGGCGTATAGACCGCCGTGTAGAGGGCTACGCTGTCGCGCATGGCGATGCGGTACTCGGCCTTGTCGTACAGTTCGGCGACGGGCTGCCCGGCAAAGGCCGCAACAGCGGCGAGCAGGCCGGCCCACAGGAGCGCGAAAAATCCACGGATTTTCATGGCAGGAAGGTTGGGTTCGTTTGCGAAAGTTAGGCTTTTTTCCGCAGATACCCAAAAACCGCCGGACAAAGGGGACAGGAACGGCGAAAATACGCATCCATTTCCCGGTACCGGGAAATACGGCCGGGCTGCCGCTGTTCCAGTTATCAGACGCCAGGCGGGTTGTCCGTACTGCGGAGCGGCCCGTAATCCGGGCGGAAAGCATACGGATTCCGGGATTGCGACCGCCCGCCATATGCGACGGGAACTTCCGGCAAAAGTTGCAATCCCGCAAAAATAAACGTACTTTTGCAGGCGGTCAATTCCGCAAAAACGATATGCTCAGAGCAGGACGCACCCAGAAACTCACCGTAAGCCGTGTTTCGGAATACGGATTATACCTCACCGACGAGGAGCAGAACGAGGTTCTGCTGCCCAACCGTTATATCTCCCTCGCCGACAAACCCGGCGACGAAAAGGAGGTTTTCGTCTACCACGATTCGGAAGACCGCCTCGTGGCGACTACCGAAACGCCGCTGCTCCGCGCCGGGGAGGCGGGTTACCTGCGCGTGGTGGACAAGACCGTGCACGGGGCATTCCTCGACTGGGGACTGCATGGCAAAGACCTCTTCCTGCCCAACCGCAACCAGCAGGGCGGCATCCTCGCGGGACGGAGTTACATCGTATACCTCTATGAAGACAGCATCACGGGGCGCTGCGTGGCGACCACCAAGCTCAAGGGCTTCATCAACAACGACCTGGTCACGGTGGAACCGCGCCAGGAGGTAGACCTGCTGGTCGCCTCGGAAAGCCCGATCGGCTACCGCGTGATCGTCAATAACCGCCATTGGGGCATGCTATACCGCAACCAGGTATTCCGCCCCGTAGCCATCGGCGACCGCATGAAGGGCTACGTCCGCAAAATCACCGAGGACAACCGCATCGACGTAAGCCTCCAACAGGAAGGATATGCGCAGGTCAAGGATTCGGCAGAGGTTTTGCTGCAACTGGTGATCGGCAACGGCGGGCACTTGCCGTTGAACGACGACAGTTCCCCGGAGGAGGTGAAACGCCTTACGGAGATGAGCAAAAAGGTCTTTAAACGCTCGCTGGGCGTGCTGATGAAACGCGGCGCAGTCGAAGTGGGCGAAGACGGGATAAAAGTCAAATGGCAATAATGGGTAAAATGAACACGGCGGAACGGGTTTCGCGCGAGATGTCCGACAATTTCGTCTTCCAGCGGTCGCTGCTGGCTTACCATGCCGCGGCGCAGCGCATCGGCGGCGACGTATTGGAGATCGGCACGGGGGCGGGTTACGGTATCGAGGTAGTGGCACCCCATGCACGGAGTTTCATCACGGTGGACAAATTCGCCCCGGCAGCGGAGCTTATGCGGCATCCGCATGTCGAATTCCACCAGGCCGTAGTGCCGCCGCTGGCATTCGCAGCCAACAGTTTCGATTTCGTGATCTCGTTCCAGGTGATCGAGCATGTGAAGCAGGACATCGAGTTGGTGCGCGAAGTGAAACGGGTACTGAAACCGGGCGGCAAGTTCATCGTGACGACCCCCAATGCACCGATGTCGCTCACCCGCAACCCATGGCACGTACGGGAATATACGGCGGAACAATTGCAAAACCTGCTGGGGCATGAATTCCGGTCGGTCGAAACCCTCGGGGTCGCAGGCAACAGGAAAGTCATGGCCTACTACGAACAGAACCGCCGCAGTGTGGCACGCATCACGCGCTTCGACATCCTGGATCTCCAGCACCGCCTGCCCCGCCGCCTGCTCCAGCTACCCTACGACATCCTGAACCGAATCAACCGCCGGAAGCTGCTGAAGGCAAATACCGACCTCACGTCCTCGATCCGTATGGAGGATTACCGCATCTGCCCGGTGTCGGACGACTGTTTCGACCTGTTTTACGTGGCCGAGAAATAGCCGGCGAGCATCTGAAGCGGATTATCAAAAAAAGACAAGCAGCCTCATGCGGGGCTGCTTGCTCTTTTTAACGGCTCGTTCGAGCGCTCGTCATGTTTAATATTCCTCCTCGTTGAAGAAGAAATCGTCTTTCGACGGGTAGTCGGGCCAAATATCTTCGATAGATTCGTAAATCTCACCCTCGTCCTCTATTTCCTGCAGATTTTCGAGCACTTCGAGAGGCGCACCCGAACGCACGGCATAGTCAATCAGTTCATCTTTCGTAGCGGGCCAGGGAGCATCTTCCAGCTTCGATGCCAATTCAAGTGTCCAGTACATAGTTCCAAGTTTTTAAGTTCCCAAATATCAGCGGATTAACATCAGGCAATAATCGCTATTCCGCTATCACTGATTTGCAAAAGTATAAAAAAAACGAGAAAAACAAAGAAAAAATTACAAAACATCCATGCGCACGCATCAATAAACTGGAATACAAAGCTTTATGGAATCCACAAGGTCTCCTCGACGCCGTAATGCTCTGTGAGCGTGCGCCCGAGCAGATAGAAATAGTCGGAAAGGCGGTTCAGCCACATCAGCACGATGGCATCCGTGCCGTATTTTTCATCGGCACGCAACGCGGCACGCTCGGCACGCCGGCAGACCGTACGGCACACGTGGCACATCGAAACGACGGCGTTGCCACCCGGGATCGTGAATTTGTCGATCGGTTTGAGCGCGTCCTGCATCGCGTCGATACGGCCTTCGAGCCAGGTGACGGCCTCGGGAGCCAGCGGCGCAACCTTCCCGCACCCCGTTTTTCCGCATGCCAGCAATGCCTCGACGGTCATCAGGCGTGACAGGATACGGTTCAGGTCATCGACATAGGGCGACAGCGCAGCTTCCGCACGCATGTTGTCTCCGAGCAAGGCCGCAAAGGCCGCCAATTCGTCCACCGTGCCGTAAGCCTCGACCCGTTCGTCGGTCTTGAAGACCCGTTCGCCGCCGACAAGGGAGGTCAACCCCTTATCGCCTTTTTTCGTGTATACTTTCATATCCGGAAGTGTTGTTTCGGCAAATTATTATTGAAAACCAGCAGGTAACCGCGGTTGTCCACCGTCGTCGAACGGTGCGCAGCGACGATTTGCAAGCACATGGCCCGGCGTTCACGCCCGTCGTAGGGGGACATGACCGCCACCGTATTCCCGGCGGCAGCCGCATCACCGACCAGCGCGAGCGTCTCCGTCCGGGACAGGCTGCGCGTCGCTATACAGAACTCCGCATCCGCACGATTCAGGCCAAAAGTGGCGTAGCCGCAATGAATCGCCAGGTTTTGCAGCTGCACGGCGCGGCGTTCGGGCACCCCGGCCGCGAGCAGTTCGCGGAACAGCGCCCGGTCGCCGGGAAGCAGCGTATCGCGCATGAAGACATTACGCACGACGTCGTATACGAAAGGCGAATGCACGCCGTGCCCGCGGAAGAAACGGGCCCGGGAGAGCCTGTTGTGCAGCTCAGTGACCCGCCCGTAAAATTTCAAACCGAGTTTATGGCCGCCGATTCCCATAACCGTTATTTTTTCAACAGCCCCGCAAGGCGCCCTGTCGAAAAGGCGATCTGGAGGTTATAACCGCCCGTATTGGCATCGAGGTCGAGCACTTCGCCCGCGAAATAGAGCCCCCGGATCTTCAGCGATTCCATGGTATAGGGGTTGACTTCGGCGCAGGAAACGCCCCCGGCCGTCACGATGGCGTATTCGAACGGCGCATAGTCCGTGATGGGGAACGTGAATCCCTTGAGCGTCTTGATAAGGCGGGTTATCTCCTCTTCGGTGAGCTTGCCGATGTAATTCTTTCCGTTGACACCGAGTTCGTGCACCAAAGTCATCACGAGCGGCTTGGGCACCAGCTTGCGCAGCAACTCGGCGAAGAACTCCGTCGGCTCCATCCCGGCTATCTCGCGGGCGATACGTTCGCGCAGTACCTCTTCGGTCAGTGCGGGTTTCAGGTCGACGACCAGTTTAACGCGGCGTTCGTCGATCAGCGCATCGACCGCATCGCGGCTCATGCGCAGCGCCACGGCACCCTCGATGCCGCGCTCGGAGAAGCCCAGTTCACCGAACTCCTCGCGCACGGGTTCGTCGTCGACATAGAGCACGGCCCTGATATTTTTCAGCAACAGACCGTCGAGGTAGCCGATCTGCGGATGCGACGAAACGAGCGGCGTCAGCGAAGGACGCACCGGTTCGACGGTATGTCCCAGGTCGGCCGCAAAGGTGTAGCCGTCGCCCGTGGAACCCGTGGCGGGATAGGAAACGCCACCCGTGGCGACAATCACCTGCGGGCATTCCTCCTTGCGTTCGAAACCGCGCCTGTTGATATAGCGGACGCCGAAGACCTTATCACCCAGGGTCATGATCTCCGTCACGCGCGTATTATAAATGATCTTCACGCCGTTCTCGTAGCAATATTCCAACAGCGCATTGGCGATGTCCCACGCCTTGCCGCTCTTGGGAAAGACGCGCTCGCCGCGTTCGATGTCGAGCTTCACCCCGGCCTTTTCGAAGAAACGGATGGCGGCGCGGTTATTGAACTCGGCGAAAGCCTGTCCGAGAAATTCCGCGTTGGTACGCACCTGCGCGGCAAACTCCTCGGCCGGGCGGGCGTTGGTGACGTTGCAGCGCCCTTTGCCCGTGATACGGACTTTACGGCCCGACTTGTCCATCTTCTCGATCAGCAGCACACGCTTGCCGTCGCGCGCCGCCGTACCTGCGGCCATCATGCCCGCTGCCCCCGCACCGATGACGATCACGTCGTACGGCCGGATTTCTTTTTCTTCGATTTGTTCCATACGGCTGCAAAGATAGACAATAATTCTTTCTTTCCGGAAAAATTTTTCCTATCTTTGCGGCCGAAAAAACCGTTCTAAACAGATATGTTGAGCAGAAGATTACTCCGTATAAAGGTCGTCAAGGCACTGTTCGCCCACCTCAAATCGGGCGCCGACAACATGATGGCATCGGAAAAAACGCTGATGGCGTCCGTAGACAAGGCCTACGACCTCTATTTCCAGATCCTGACCCTCCCCGTGGAGCTGGCGCGTTATGCCGAGCAGCGGCAGGAACTGGCCAAACAGAAAAAACTGCCGACATACGAAGACCTCAACCCCAATACCAAGTTCGTAGACAACCGGGTGACCCGCGTCATCGCCAACAGCGATGCCGTGAACGACCGCATCGCCGCCCGCAAGCTGGGCTGGGGACGACATCCGGAGCTGATCCGTACGCTCTACACGCAACTCTCGGAAAGCGACTATTTCAAGGACTACATGCTGCGCGAGGAGCGCTCGTTCGCCGACGACCGCAAGCTGCTCGAAGATTTCTTCAAGGAGTTGCAGAGCTGCGAGGCGCTGGAAACCGAGCTGGAAGAGATGTCGATCCTCTGGAGCGACGACCTGCCCTACATCGTAATGATGATCCTGCGTTCGCTCTCGGGCCTGAAACCGTCGCACACCGAGCTGAAAGTCCCCGCGAAATTCAAGAGCGACGAAGACCCCGAATTCGTGAAGACGCTTTTCGAAAAATCGCTGGTCAACTACGATGCCTACCAGGATTACATCGAAAAGTTCACCGCCAACTGGGACGTGGAACGCATCGTGTTCATGGACAACCTGATCATCGGCACGGCCATGGCCGAACTGACCTCGTTCCCGTCGATTCCCGTCAAAGTAACGCTCGACGAGTACATCGAGATTTCGAAATACTACTCGACACCCGGCAGCAGCACCTTCATCAACGGCGTGCTGGACAAGATCGTCGAATCGCTCACCGCCGAAGGCCGCATCAGGAAAGCCGGCCGCGGCCTCATCTGAGTCCCGATGCTGCGCGGGTTGTTGTTGCTGGCGCTGACCGTGACGACCGCGGCATGCGGCACCCGGCAGGCACGCACGGGCGAGACCGGGCGGAAAGGCCGGATTATCGCCGTCACGGACACGATCCTCGACACGGGCGGCACGGATACCGTGCGTTTCGGACGCATGCATTCGGGGGAGGTGGCCATGCTCAGGCTCTGGATCGAAAACCGGGCATCAAAGCCCGTAGCCATCACCCGATACGACCGCAGCTGCGGGTGCACGACGCTCGGATATGACACACAGCCCATTACGCCGGGCGATGCGCAGCAGGTATCGCTCACCTTCGATGCGGGGGGCGAATGGGGCTGGCAGCTCAAGACGCTGGACATCACATTCGCCGGCGGGCGGAAACCCCTGAGGCTGTTCATCGAGGCCGAAGTGGAATAAACATTTGTGTATTCGACAATATTTCGTATATTTGTTCCGTTAACGGAAATAAACACTTAAAACATAACGACGTATGATTAATTTTCTTCAGGTGCCGCCCGTAGAGCCCCAGCCGGGCTTCATGCAGCAGTACAGTTTCATCATTATGATCGGCCTGATGGTGCTGGTTTTATGGCTCTTCATGTGGCGCCCCGAATCCAAGCGCCGCAAGCAGATGCAGGCATTCCGCGAAGGCCTGAAAAAAGGTGACAAGATCATTACCGCCGGCGGCATTTACGGTACGGTAAAAGAGATCAAGGAGACGACCCTGCTGATCGAGGTGGACGGCAATGTCACGCTGCGCATCGACAAAAACATGGTCGTAGCCGACAACAGCGACCTTCAGCGCCAGTAAAAACCTGTTTCAGATAATAAAAAAGCTGCAAAAATTTGCAGCTTTTTATTTGCAGGTTCAAATTTTTTATTTTAAATTTGTATACATGCTCGGGAAACCCGGGCATAGTCCCAACAACATTGTCGAGGGGGGGGGAATTTCTAAGCGCCTCTTACAGATTACCTCTTTCTCGGCAATGTTTTTTTTATGCCCGTATCCCGGCAGGCGATCCTGCGGGGAATTTTCGCCCAAATCCGCAGCCGGCCGGCAAGGCGTCCCCAGAAAATTCCGGACAAAAAATCCCGAACGTGCAAACAAGCAGGATATGCAACCGGTTTTATCGTTATATTTGCATCCGGATTTTTCAACGCATACACATGACCCGACACATATCCTACCCTACCCTCGGCACCTGCTCCCGGCAGATCGACATCGAACTGGAAGACGGCATCATCCGCAATGTGACGTTCACGGGCGGCTGCCACGGCAATACGCAGGGCATAGCGGCGCTCGTGCGCGGCATGAAAGCCGCCGACGCGATAGCCCGGCTGGAAGGCATCGACTGCCGCGGCAAGGGCACTTCGTGCCCCGACCAGTTGGCCAAAGCCCTCAGGCAGGCGCTCTGAACCGACGCAGCGACCGTTCGGGAACGGATTTTGCACACGGAGCAGCAAATCAAAACAGAAACACTATGTATTTCATATGGTATCTCCTGCTCGGCCTGGCTTCCGGATGGATCGCCAACCTCATTGTCAAAGGCAACGGCTCGGGGCTCATCGTCAACCTCGTCGTAGGGCTCATAGGCGGCGTACTCGGCGGCTGGCTCTTTTCGTTCTTCGGGCTGGTTCCGGCAGGCACGCTGGGCAGCCTGGCCACATCGGTCATCGGCGCCGTGGTGCTGCTATGGATTGCCGCGGCCATCTCGCACAAGAAAATCCGTTAAACCCGCAACGATTATGGACAACATGAAAAACGGCGTACACGCCGACACCGCAGAAGCGGAAAACGCGGAGACCATGGATCTCCTGGCCGGAATGCTCGATGCCTCAACGCATTGCGGCGACAACGGCGAGGACAGCAAGGAACCGGCACAGGTGGTCAAAGAAACTCCCGGCGAAGAATCCGCGCCCGGAAAATAATAACCGCAGGGAAAAAACCGACAGTTCTATTCAACGAGCAAAGTGTGCGGACAGTCCGCACACTTACCGTATCCAGCATACTGGGCAGAAGCAGGACGAAGGAGGATTCAGGCGAATAATACAACAAACATAATCCCGCATTGATAGTCAATGCGGGATTGTTGAGCTGCCAGGACTCGAACCTGGAACGACAGAACCAAAATCTGCTGTGTTACCATTACACCACAGCTCAATCCGTTGCTCGAGAGCGGGACAAAGATAAGCAAAAAATCGCAATTTACAACCGGAAAACAGAAAAATGCCCGACTCTTGCAGGGGTGCAAGAAAGAATTTCATTACTTTTGCACGCATGGAGCCGACAAGCCGGACAACGGGCCGGCAGGCGCCCTGCTGAAACAAAAACGAAAAATACGATACGGTATGATCCTGACAATGATCCTGCTCTTCGTGGTGGGCTACGCCTTCATCGCGCTGGAGCACAAAGTTAAGGTCGACAAATCGGCCATCGCACTGCTGATGTGCGGAGCCATATGGACGATCTTCAGCCTCTGGGGGCACGATGAGAATATCAGCCACGACATGGTCGACCACCTGGGCGACACGTGCGAGATACTGGTGTTCCTGATCGGCGCCATGACGATCGTCGACCTGATCGACTCGCACGGCGGTTTCAACGTCATCACCGACCACATCAAGACCCGCAACAAGCACAAGCTGATGTGGCTGCTGGCATTCATCACCTTCTTCATGTCGGCGGCGCTGGACAACATGACCACCACGATCATCATGGTGATGCTCCTGCGGAGGATCATCGCCGACCAGAAGGAGCGCTGGATCTACGCCAGCCTGATCGTCATCGCGGCCAACAGCGGCGGCGCCTGGTCACCGATAGGCGACGTGACGACGATCATGCTGTGGATGCGGGGCAACGTCACCTCGACGGCGCTGATGGGGACGCTCTTCGTACCGTGTATCGTCTCGGTCGTCATCCCGACGGCGATCGCCATCCGGTATATCCGCAACGAGGACGCGGCACCGGTGGACGAGAGCACGTTCGAAGCGGAACTGCCCGCGGGCGTGGGCCCGCGCCTGAGCAAATTCATCCTCATCACGGGTGTATTGAGCCTGTTGTTCGTACCCGTGTTCAAGAGCATCACCCACTTGCCGCCCTACATGGGCATGATGGTCTCGCTGGGTGTGATGTGGGTTCTGACGGAGATCATCTACGACCGCAAGCGCGGCATCGAGGAGTCGATCAAATGCCGCGTGACGAAGGTGCTCAAGCATATCGACATGCCGACGATCCTCTTCTTCCTGGGAATCCTGATGTCGGTGGCGGCGCTGGAAACCGCAGGTGTACTGACCGACGTGGCGAACTGGCTCGACAAGCAGGTACATGAAGTGTTCACCATAGCGGGCGTCATCGGCATCCTGTCGTCGGTGATCGACAACGTGCCGCTGGTCGCCGCCTGCATGGGCATGTACCCCGTGATGGACACGGCTGCGGTGGCCGCGAGCGCCGACCCGGCCTACATGCAGTCGTTCGTGCAGGACGGGTTGTTCTGGCACCTGCTGACTTACTGCGCCGGGGTGGGCGGAAGCCTGCTGATCATCGGCTCGGCAGCCGGCGTGGTGGCGATGGGGCTCGAAAAGATCAATTTCGGGTGGTATTTCAAGAAGATCACCTTGCTGGCCTTCGCAGGCTATGCGTCGGGCATCCTGGTGATCCTGCTCGAACACCTGCTGGTCGGGCTCTGACCGGCAGCGGAAACGGAATAACGGGCGCGGGGGCAATGC
>OOCA01000145.1_pt1 | contig 58791 bp, 50 predicted proteins | sample 1671591 | NCBI WGS metagenome assembly OOCA01 (sample SAMN06348172, study PRJEB24527) | human gut metagenome | biome: human gut; feature: ankylosing spondylitis patient; material: feces | host: Homo sapiens | place: China | collected 2015-10 | reverse complement strand
CGGGCAGGGGCGGCGGAAAGCCTTCTGCGCCGGTGCGGCGTCGGGCCTCGTGGAGCCGCTGGGAGCATTGCTGGCGCTGGCTCTCGCAGGCTGGGTGAGCGCGGCTCTGCCGTGGCTCATGAGCGCCGCCGCCGGGTGTATGGTCTGCGTGACGGCTCAGGAGATGATACCGGAAGCCGTGGAGCAGGACGAACCGGCGGGCGTCATCAGCGTGGTGCTGGGGTTCGCCCTCATGATGGCGCTGGATATTGCGCTGTAGCAAAAAAGCCGATGCAGCTGCATCGGCTTTTTTGCTGTCAGTTCTCTTTTGCGAGGTAGACTGTCGTGGAGGGGAATGCGAAATCCACGCCGTCGGCCTTCATCACGTCCATGATGTTGAGGTTCAAATCGTTCTGCATCCGCAAAAACACGCCGAGGTCGGCGGTGCGCAGATAGGCAGAGACCATCAGGTTGATGCTCGAGTCGCCGAAGCCGGTCATCCGGACAAAGGCGGTGTCCTCGTAGGTGTCGGGGCTGGCCTTGAGCATGGCGTCGAGGTCGGCCATCAGCTTTTCCAGCTGGGGTCGGGTGGTGTCGTAGGTAACGCCCAGCGTGAAGCGGTAGAGCCGCTTGTTGCGGAGGGTAGCGTTGTTGATGGTGGCACTGCTGACGGTGCTGTTGGTGAGGATGTAGATGGAGTTATCCACGGCCCGGACTTTCGTGGAGCGGAAGTTGATGTCCACCACTTCGCCCTCCACATCGCCGACGGTGATCCAGTCACCGATGGAGAAGGGCTTGTCCAGCAGGATGACCACGCCGCTGAAGAAATTCTTGGCCATATCCTGTGCGGCCAGAGAGATCGTAAGGCCGATAAGACCGGCACTGGCCACGACGCTGCCCACGGGCAGGCCGCTCTCCTGTGCGATGGTCGCGCCGCAGAGCACCACGACGGCTACTTTGTAGACTTTATCCAGCAGGGTGAGCAGGGTGCGGTTGGTGCGGACTTCTTCGCTGGAGGAGGCCAGCAGCAGAGCCGCGATGCCGGAAGCGTGGTAGAAGCCGGTACCGATGAGGAAGACCAGCATCATCCGATAGGCTTTGAGCAGCAGGGCCGCAAGGCCGGGGATGGCCCAGGGCAGGCTGCGCAGGGCCAGATACATGCCGGTGTACCACGCGATGCGGGCCGTCGGGCGGGCAAAGCTCTCCAGCAGGGGGTGCGTAAAGGCGAAGTGCCAGCTGCGTTTCAGCAGGCGGGGGAAGAGGCTTTTTTGCATCCAGCGGCTGACGACCCAGCCGATGAACAGCAGGGCCAGCGCACAGACGCACCGGGCTGCAAAGGCCAGCCAGCCTTCCAGCAGCAGTCCGGCGATGGAAAAGCCGAGATCGTTGATGGTGAAAAGCATAGAAACAGATACCTTCCTGACGAATAATAAAATCAGTATACCATATTACAGCCGGCGGTGCAAATCGGGAGAGGCTTGTTAAGAAAATGCATAAAAGGGCTTGACAAGACAAACCCGCCGCGTTATACTCTGCGAAGAAAGTTCGTTTCAGGGCGGGGTGCGATTCCCCACTGGCGGTACAGCCCGCGACCACTCCCAAAGAGTGCTGACCCGGTGAGACTCCGGGGCCAACGGTATAGTCCGGATGCAAGAAACGGCAGGCAATTTGATTTGTTTGTGCGCGCCCTGTTCTAGTGTAAGCTATGGCAGGGCGCGTTTTCATTTGTCTTCCCGGTTCCGGCGAGCGAGAAAAGGGCTTTCCAGTCTTTATTTGAATGGGGCAGCCGCCCCGGGAGGAAAATTATGAGAAAAGATACGACCCACAACCTGACCGTTGCCGCCATGCTCAGCGCAGTGGCGTTCATCCTGATGTTCATCGAGTTCCCCATCCCGATGCTCATCCCGTCCTTCGTCAAGATGGACTTCTCCGACCTGCCCGCCCTGCTGGGCGCGTTCGCCCTCGGCCCGGTGTACGGCGTGGTCATCAGCTTCATGAAGAACCTGCTCCACATCGTCGTCAAGGGTACCAGCACTGCCTGTGTCGGCGAGCTGTGCAACTTTATGCTGGGCGCTGTCTTCTCCGCGGTGGCGGGCTTCATCTACAAGCATCATAAGAGCCGCAAGACCGCCATCCTCGGCGCGGCAGCGGGTGCCGCCGCCATGGCCCTGTTCAGCGTACCCTCCAACTACTTCATCACCTACCCGGCCTATGTGGAGTTCTACCACATGCCGCTGGAAGCCATCCTCGGCATGTATCAGGCCATCCTGCCCTCTGCCGACAGCCTCATGAAGTGCCTCGTCATCTTCAACCTGCCCTTCACGCTGGTCAAGGGTCTGCTGGACGCCGTGCTCTGCATGGTCATCTATAAGCCCCTGTCTCCCATCCTGCATGGCCGGAAGTAATTAAAAGAAAAACCTCTCAGTCAAAGCCTTTGGCTTTGCCAGCTCCCCTATCGAGGGGAGCCTCTGGCGAAAAGGGAAAGTTCCCGGTTTTGCCAAGGCCTCTCCTCGGTAGGAGAGGTGGCATCGCGAAGCGATGACGGAGAGGTTTATTTTTTTTTTTTATTGCAGTGCTCCCTTATCGAGCCACTTGCCCCTTGCAAGCCGAATGAGGAACAGCGCGCCCCGGATGCAGAGCTCGATGCACATGGCGGCCCAGACGCCCACGAGGCCCAGCCGGGGAGCCAGCAGGAAGGCGAGGGTGAGCCGGACGCCCCACATGCTGAACAGGTTCAGCACAAAGCAGCCTGTGCTGTCGCCTGCGCCCTGCATCGCGCCGCTTGCTACGATGCTGGCCCCGAACATCGGCTCTGCAAAAGCCTCGATGCGGAGGACCTGCGCACCCAGCGCGATGACGGCGGCATCTGCCGTGAAGATGCCCATGAGGGCCGGGGCGAAGAGCCAGAGCCCCGCGCCGGACAGTGCCATGATGCCGATGCCCATCATGGTGCAGAGCCAGGCGAACCGCTTCGCCATATCCCGGCGGTGGGCGCCGACGGCCTGCCCGATGAGGGCGATGGAGGCGTCCTGGATGCCGTAGCCTGCCATGTAGCAGAGTCCCTCGGCGCTGACGCCGAGGCTGTTGGCCGCGATGGCCACCGTGCCGAGGCCCGAGACGATCCGGACGAGCAGCACCTGCGCCGACGAGAGGGCCGCACGCTCAGCGGCCAGCGGTGTACCCACCCGCCAGAGATTGCGCAGGCAGGCGGAGGTGATGCGCCAGCTGCCGGGCTTTCGGATGCAAAGCGGGCCGTCCCGCAGCAGCAGGACGCCCAGCGCCAGCAGACCGCCGATGGTCGTGGAAAGCGCTGTGCCAAGTGCCGCACCCGGGACTTCAAGGCCGGCACCCCAGACTGTGACGCTCTGGCCGAAGAGCAGGATCTGCCGGGTGGGGTTGATGAGGAAGAAGTTGAACACCACGTCCAGCACACAGACCAGCACGCTGATAAGGCTGGGCGTCAGGGCGTCGCCGGTGGCGCGGAGCATGGCTGTGTACATTCCCATGGCCATGGTGAAGGGAAGGGCCGCCGACCAGATGGCGAAGTAGGCGCTGGCATCGGCTTGGAGCGAGATGTCCGCCCCCAGCCACCCGGGCAGGAAGCGGCTGATGCCGACACCGAAAGCCGCAGCGCCCAGACCCAGGATGAGGTTGAAGAGCATGGACTGCCGCAGCACGCCCCGGGCGTCCTGCTGGCGGTCGGCCCCGAGGTACTGGGCGATCTGGATGGAAAACGCGGTGTACAGTCCCACAAGGATGCCGTGGAGCAGCCAGGTGCTCGAGCTGACGATGCCGATGGCGGCGGTGGCCTCTGCGCCGATGTGGCCCACCATAGCGGCGTCGATGTACTCCATCGCCGTGACCACCAGCTGCTCCAGAATGGAAGGGATGCTCAGCGCCAGCGCGATGCGGGCCGTGTCGGACAGCGGGATGTCCTCGCCCTGCCGCATCCGGGCCGAGAGCTGCTCCAAAGAAAGTGTCATGTCGTCTCCTGTTTTCTGTGTTGATAAGCGGTCTTACTATTATAGGCACGGGGAGAAAAATTGTCAAACCGGGCGATTGATTTTTTGACTCTGGCGTGATACACTCTCGGAGTAAGAAGAATATCATTGAAAGAGGTTCAAAATATGCTGCAGCTTATTTCAGCTACCGGCCAGCAGACCGTGGACGCGCTGGCGTTCCTGCTGGCGTTTGCCCTGACCGCCCTGATGGACTCGGTCTTTCACGACAAGCTCCCCCACGACCATGGCCGTGCCTTCGCCGTCAACGGCGAGCTCTCCAAGGGCAAGGCCCGGGGTTCCGGACTCATCTTCGTGCTCTGCATCGCGCTGGTGACGCTGGCGGTGGTGCCTTTTAAGGTAGAGTACCTTATTTATACCGTTCTGCTCATCGCCTCCATGCTGTCGGGCTACTTTGACGACGCCTCCGAGACGGCGTGGAACGAGTACAAGAAGGGCCTCATCGACTTCGTCATTGCCGTGGTGGCAGGTGTTACCTACCTGAACTTCAACGGCACGAGCGTCAACTTCCTGAGCACCACTTTCACCATTGCCTATCCGCTCTACCTGCTGCTCATCGTCATCCTCATCTGGGCCAGCATCAACGTGGTCAACTGCACCGACGGCGTGGACGGCCTGTCTGCCAGCCTCGCGGTGGTGAGCATCGGCACCTTCCTGCTGGCTTACGGCGAGGAGCTGGGGGACTACTCCACCGCTGCCATCGTCTTTATCGGCGCACTGCTGGCCTACCTGTGGTCCAACGCAAAGCCTTCCAGCCTCCTGATGGGCGACGCCGGCAGCCGCGCCATGGGCTTCTTCCTCGCCATCCTGGCCCTCAAGTGCGGCCACCCGTTCGCCTTCCTGCTGGCGGCGCTGGTGTTCATCGTGGACGGCAGCCTCGGCATCCTGAAGATCAGCTTCAAGCGCTTCCTCCACATCAGCATCCTCAAGAACACCCTCACTCCGCTGCACGACCATGTGCGCAAGCGCATGGGCTGGAGCGACGAACAGGTGGTGGCCCGCTGGCTCATCCTGCAGGCCGTCGCATCGGCGCTGCTCCTGCTGATGACCCGCTGATTTACGGATTTTAAGTACGATGTTTGTGCAGCTTTCCAAAATGCAGATTGACCCGCTCTGATTTTTGTTGCACTTTATGGATTGAAAGTCGAGCGGAAAAAGACTATACTTTAACCAACGAAAGCAAAGGCGCTTAAGTGGATGGATCCACTTTGCGCCTTTTTTGTTTTTTCGTTTTTGTGTGCGGTTCGGGAAAGCCGCACAGGATGCGCTGTCCGCGGCGCTGGAGCACGGACGACAGAACAGGATAGGGAAAGGCGGGGATCACAGTGATCAAACTCGAACATGTTGACAAGTACTTCGGAGACCTGCACGTCCTCAAAGACGTGAACCTTGAGGTCGCCGAGGGCGAAAAGCTGGTCATTATCGGACCGTCCGGCAGCGGCAAATCTACCACCGTCCGCTGCATGAACTTTCTGGAAGAGCCGACCAGCGGCCATGTCTACATCGACGGTCAGGAGCTGACCAACAAGAACAAGACCAGGATCGTCCGCGACAACATGAGCATGGTCTTCCAGCAGTTCAACCTCTACCCCCACATGACGGTGCTCAAAAACCTGACGCTGGCACCCATGAAGCTCCATCACAAGACCAGGGCAGAGGCCGAAGAGCTGGCATATCATTATCTTGAGGTCGTCGGCCTCCGGGACAAAGCGGATGTCTACCCTCCGCAGCTGTCCGGCGGCCAGCAGCAGCGCATCGCCATTGCACGCGCCCTCTGCGCACAGACCAAGATCATCCTGTTCGACGAGCCGACTTCGGCCCTCGACCCTGAGACCATCCAGGAAGTGCTGGATGTCATGGTAAAGCTGGCACACGAGAAGAACATCACGATGGTGGTCGTCACCCACGAGATGGGCTTCGCACGAAATGTGGCCGACCGTATCGTCTTTATGGCGGACGGCCAGATCATTGAGGAAGGCACGCCGGAGCACTTCTTCACCAACCCCAAGAACGAGCGCGTCCGGCAGTTCCTGAGCAAGATCGTCCGCTGAGAGGACGAACAACAAAGGTTGACACGGCAGGGGCTCACAAGTTGTGGTGAGACGCCGTTGTTGATAACAGGCCGTTTTCGGAGCGGACAGGGAAAGCCGCTCGGGCCGAAAAAAACAAAGAGGAGTGGTTTATTATGAAAAAGATCTCGCGTCGTGATTTCCTGAAAGTCACTGGTTTGGTGGGCGCTGCTGCTGCCCTGACCGCCTGCGGCGGCTCTGCAAGCTCCACCGCAGCCTCCACGGCCTCTTCTGCCGCCGGCAGCGCAGCCGCTTCCACCGCAGCGCTGGGCGCTGACACCCAGGCCATCGTGGACCGCGGTGTCCTGAAGGTGGGCGTCAAGAACGCAGTTCAGGGCTTCAGCTTTCAGGATACCCTCACCGGCGAGTACAAGGGCCTCGAGGACAGCCTCGCAGAGATGATCGCAGAGCACCTCGGCGTGGACGTTGAGTTCACCACAGTTACCGCCGCCACCCGCGGCGAGCTGCTGGACTCCGGCGACATCGACGCCGTTCTGGCTACCTTCACCATCACCGAAGAGCGCAAGAAGACCTGGGACTTCTCCACCCCCTACTATACCGACTACGTTTCCGTTCTGGTGGAGGACTCCACCGGCATCAAGGGTCTGGCTGACCTGAAGGACAAGGTCGTGGGCGTCTCCTCCGGCTCCACCTCCGCTCGTGCTCTGGTCAAGGCCATGATCGACGAGGGCGTGCTGGACGGCGCAAACTTCGACGCCGACACCTTCAACGCCGACACCTGGAAGGATGGCGTCTCCTTCCGTCAGTACGACGACTATCCCGCCATCAGCACCGCACTGAGCGCAGGCGAAGTGCAGGGCTTCTGCGTCGATAAGTCCATCCTCGCCATCTACAAGACCGAGGGCCGCAGCTACATTGACGCTGAGTTCAGCCCGCAGGAGTATGGCGTCGCCACCAAGAAGGGCAGCGACTTCTCCACCCTGTGCGACGACCTCGTCAAGGGCTGGCTGGCAGATGGCACCATCGAGCAGCTCATCAAAGACAACGGTCTGGATTAAGCCCAGACTTTTCAGAACCAAGAGAGTGCAGGGAAAGGGGAGTTTGCCATGTCTGGCTTGTTTTCGTTAGAGTCCTGGTCCACCGTCTGGACGCATCGTGAGAGTTTTCTGCTGGGTCTGGGCAACACGCTGCAGACCGCCGTCTGCGCACTGGCGCTGGCCTTCATCATCGGCGCTGCGCTGGGCCTGATGTCCACCAGCGGCAGTAAGCTGCTGCGCATCATCGCCCGCATTTACGTCGAGTTCGTCCAGAACACCCCGCTGCTGCTGCAGCTGTGCTTCCTGTATTATGCGCTGGCATTTGCAGGCGTGAGCCTCGGCGTCATCCGCACCGGCATCATTGCACTGGGCGTTTACACCGGCGCTTACATGGGCGAGGTCGTCCGCGCCGCCATCGAGTCTGTGCCGAAGGGCCAGTTCGAGGCCGCACAGGCGCAGGGCTTCAACTATCTGCAGCGGATGGGCTACATCATCCTGCCCCAGAGCATCCCCGTGATGCTCCCTCCGATGGTCAACCAGGTGGTCAACCTCTTCAAGAACACCTCCTGCCTCTACATCGTGGGCGGCGCTGACCTCATCAGCGTGACCTACAGCTTCGTCACCGGCGCTTCCACCGGCGGCGCATACGCCCCCGCTTATATCGTCTGCGGCCTCATCTTCTTCGTGGTCTGCTTCCCGCTGTCCACGCTGGCAGCCCGCTGGGAGGCTTCCCTCAAGGAGCGCAAGGGCCGCGTGAACACGAGTCTCAAGACCGCTGCCAAGAAAGTAGAGCTGAAGGAGGCTGCCTGATATGAAGACGCTTGCTGCAAGCCTTTCCATCCTGACAAGAGAAGGCGTCATGCTCTACCTGCTGCGCGGCGTGGCCTTCACCTGCATCATCTCGGTGCTGGGCGTCATCATGGGCCTCATCGTGGGCTCTCTGCTGGCGCTGGCCCGCACCTATTGCAAAAAGGGTCCGGCCCGCATCCTCGGCTGGTTCGCTGCCGCCTACATCGAGCTGTTCCGCAACACGCCCTACCTGCTCTGGATCTTCATCTGTGTGGTGTTCTGCCCCTGCCCGGGCTTCTTCGCCCGCAAGATGTTCGGCCTGACCAGCGTGGAGATGAAGCTTCTGTTCAAGGCCGCTCTGGCCCTCATCCTCTTCAACTCCTCCGTCATCGCCGAGATCGTCCGCGGCGGCCTGAACGGCGTGTCCAAGGGCCAGTTCGAGGCCGGCTATGCACAGGGCTTCAACACCGCTGAGGTGCTGCTCTACATCGTCCTGCCGCAGGCCTACCGCAACATCGTGCCGACCCTGCTCAGTCAGGTCATCACCACCATCAAGGACTCCTCCTATCTGGCAAACGTGGCCACCATCGAGCTGATGGCCCGCATCCGCCAGCTGCTGAGCGCCGCCGGTACTTACAACGGCCTCGGCACGGTGAACGTCTCCGACGTCATGGTGCTGTTCGGCACGGCCTGTGTCATCTACTTCATCATCAACTTCACCCTGAGCTGTGTGGTGCGCACAATGCAGAACCGCCGCAGGAAGGCTCTGGTCTTTGCCCCGGCAAAGGCTGCATAAACGAAGACCTGTTCCAATTTCCCAATTCCCAATTATTCCCCTGTCATTGTTCTGTCAATGCCAAAAGCGCCCGGCGGGTATCCGCCGGGCGCTTTTGGTGTATAGAGGAATAAACCTCTCAGTCTCGCTTTGCTCGACAAGGCCGGGTTGCGGCTCCCAGCATCCGCAGCGCTTCGCTTGCGTCTTGCTGGCCGCTGCCCCAACAACGACTCCCTGTTTCCGCCACTGGCGGCGGTCGTCGCTGTTGCCCCTACCGAGGGGAGCCTCTGGCGAAACCGTTTACTTCGAGGGGACTGCCAAAGCCTCCCCTATTAGGGGAGGTGGCACGCCGCAGGCGTGACGGAGAGGTTATTATGATGCAGCTTTCTCTGCCGCCTCCACCACATGGCTCACGAGCACAGAAGTCGTCACGGTGCCGACGCCGCCGGGGACGGGGGTGATGGCCTCCACCACCGGCTCTGCCTCGCCAAAGCGGACGTCACCGCAGAGTTTGCCTTCCTCGTTGACATGGATGCCCACATCCACGACGACCTGACCGGTCCGCAGATGTTCTGCACCGATAAAGCCCATCCTGCCCATGGCCACCACCACAACATCGGCCTCGCGGCAGACATCGGGCAGGTTCTGGGTGCGGGAGTTGCAGAGGGTGACGGTGGCGTTTTCCCGGTCCAGCATCATGGCTGCGGGCTTGCCCACCACGAGGCTGCGTCCCACGACGACGGCCCGCCTGCCGGAGAGGGGAATGTTGTAGAATTTCAAAATTTCAAGACAGGCCTGCGCCGTGCAGGGCGGGTAGCCGACGGCAGTGTTGGTGAAGACGCCGGCCAGCGAGCCGTCGGTGATGCCGTCAATGTCCTTTTCGGGCGAGAGTGCGGCGCGGATGATCCTATCATCAAACTGTTTGGGCAGGGGGCGGAAGAGCAGACAGCCGTGGATGGCGGCGTCTGCGTTGATGCCGGCAATGACGCGCAGCAGCTCTTCCTGCGAAGCGTCGGCGGGCAGAAGGAACTGCTTCACCTCGACGCCCACTTTCGCACAGCGGGCCATGACGCCTTTCTCGTAGGAGAGGTCATCGGGGCGCGCACCCACCCGCACGACGGCCAGCGTGGGGACAACGCCCTTTTCCCGCAGTGCGGCGCAGCGGGCGGCATTTGCTTCGTTCATGGCGGCCACGACGGGCGCACCCTTCAAAATGGTAGACATATACGTTCCCCTTTCTCTGCATCAGGCCCGCAGGCGGCTTGCCACGGACTGGTAGACTTCGTCGGCCAGCGGCAGATATTCCGCCAGCATCCGGGCCGCTTTTTCGTCCAGCGCGGCGGCATGGGCGCGGTCGGTCATGAGCTTTGTGTTGATGGCGACATTCAGAGCCGACGCCTGAAGTGCGGCCTTGCAGAACAGCGCCGCACAGCCTGCGTCTGAGACAGCCAGCACACTGCCCTTTTCGGCGTAATCGGCCGCAAGACGGATGCCCTCACAGCAGGCGTCCATGATGTCCAGCGGCACGGCGCAGGCCCCGTCCAGCGCCTCGGCCAGCACAGCGGCCTTGCGGGCCTGCTGTTCGGGCGTCTCTCTGGGCAGGCCGTAGGCCGCTGCCAGAGGCGTGAATGCGTCGGCGTCAGCCTGCACGAGGGCTTCCAGCCGTTTGCGCAGGGTCTCAGCACGGGCATTCAGCGCCAGGATCTCTTCTTCCACGGCGGCGTATTTCTTTTTGCCGGTGGTGAGCTCCCCCACCATATTGCCCAGCGCCACGCCTGCCGCGCCCACGAGGGCCGCCGCGCCGCCGCCGCCCGGGGCGGGGGCTTTGCTGGCAAGCCGGCCCAGAAAGTCCTCACAGCTCAGTTGTGTCAGATCCAAAGTAAAGTCCTCCCTCTGTCACGAATCCGTCCGGTTTTTCGTCATGGGCGTCCACTGCCGCTTTATCCACCCGCTGGGCCTCAAAGGCCACGCCCAGCTTCACAGCCCGGATGCAGCGGGGGAGATAGCGGTCGTAGTAGCCTTTCCCCATCCCCACCCGGCGGCAGACTGCATCAAAAGCCGTGCAGGGGACCAGCACGAGGTCGAGCTGGTCTGGCCGTAAAACCTCCGACCGGCTCAAAATGGGCGTGCGGATGCCGTAGAGACCCACTTCCCAGCCGTCCGGCCCCGGTACGGCGGCTGTCAGCGAAAAGCCCTCGCCGCAGACGGGGTAGGCCAGCGTTTTGCCCTGCCGGGCCGCTTCCACAGCCAGCGCCGAGAGGTCGGCTTCGCCGCCGAAGGCCGCGTAGAGCAGGATGTTTTCTGCCTTTTTGAAGCAGTCCAATGCCGCGATGCGGGCGCAGAGAGCGGCGTTGGAACGGGTGCGCTCGGTGTCCGACAACGCCCGGCGGGCTGCAATGCCCGCTTTGCGCTGTGCGGCTTTTTGCTCCGTGATGGTCATGGCAATGGGCTCCTTTCTGCACCCGGTGGGCAAATCTGCACAAAAACCGGGACGGATTTTTGTTATAATAATAAGCGCTGGGCGCAGAAAAAGCAAGGCTTTGGCAGGATGGGTGAAATATCTTCATTTAACCGAAAAGAAACGAATCAAACTGTATCGGTTTGTGCGAAATGCTGTTGAAGAAATCCACGATGTCTGGTATCATGGAAACAGGCGGGGCCGGAATGAGCGGAAGCCCGCGCGAACTGATTTTTTGCATCAGAGAGAGGGGTAAATCGTATGTACAACGATATGATGGATACCATCGGCCTCGTGGAAAAGGCCGACCCGGAGCTGGCTGCGGCCATGGACCGTGAGCTGACCCGCCAGCGGGAAAATATCGAGCTCATCGCCAGCGAGAACATCGTCTCGCCCGCCGTCATGGCCGCTATGGGCAGCATCCTCACCAACAAGTACGCCGAGGGCCTGCCCGGCAAGCGCTACTACGGCGGCTGTGCCTATGTGGATGAGGTGGAGAACATCGCCATCCAGCGCGCCTGCAAGCTGTTCGGCGCAAAGTACGCCAACGTCCAGCCCCACTCCGGCGCACAGGCCAATCTGGCCGTCTACTTCGCCCTGCTCGATCTGGGCGATACCGTTATGGGCATGGACCTGTCTCAGGGCGGTCATCTGACCCACGGCTCTCCGGTGAATATGTCCGGCAAGAACTACCACTTCGTCTCCTACGGCGTCGGCGAAGATGGCCGCATCGACTATGCCGAGCTGGAAAAGCAGGTCAGGAAGGTCCGTCCCAGGATGATCGTGGCAGGCGCTTCGGCCTACCCCCGTGCCATCGACTTCGAGAAGCTGGCTGAGATCGCCCACGGCTACGGGGCTTTCCTGATGGTGGATATGGCCCACATTGCGGGCCTCGTGGCCGGCGGGATGCACCAGAGCCCGGTGCCTTATGCCGACGTCGTGACCACCACCACTCACAAGACCCTGCGCGGCCCCCGCGGCGGCCTCATCCTGACCAACAATGCCGTGCTGGCCAAGCGCATCAACTCCGCTGTCTTCCCCGGCACGCAGGGCGGCCCGCTGGAGCACGTCATCGCGGCCAAGGCCGTCTGCTTTGGCGAGGCACTCAAGCCCGAGTTCAAGGACTACGCCCGCAGGATCGTGGAAAACGCACAGGCCATGGCCGCTGAACTGCAGGCCCGCGGTGTCAAGCTGGTGTCCGGCGGCACCGACAACCACCTGATGCTCCTCGACCTGCGGGACGAGGAATGCACCGGCAAGGAGCTGGAAGCCCGCCTCGACAGCGTCCACATCACCGCCAACAAGAACACCGTCCCCGGCGAGACCCGCAGCCCCTTCGTGACTTCCGGCGTCCGTCTGGGTACTCCGGCTGTCACCACCCGGGGTATGGGAGAAGCCGAGATGAAGGTCATTGCGGACTGCATCGCCGACTGCATCTGGCACTACGACGAGAAGAAGGACGACATCTCCGCCCGCGTGCTGGCCCTGACCAGGGCTTTCCCCCTGTACCAGTAAAGCGCCCTGCCCCCCGGCGGGAGACTGAAAAAATACTGCACCTGCAGCCCCGGGCTGCCGCCCCAAAAGCGGCCCCGGGGCTGCATTTTTTTGCTTTCAGCCCCTCAGATCCTGTTATTTTGTGGAAAATGCACGGTTGATGGGACTGTATTTTGTAAATGTGACGAAAGTGAGAAAAATCTATTGACAGACCGGTAGGGGGGGGGGGTATAATTGGCCCACAGGCCGACAGTCGAAAAATGCTAGCCTGCCTGTATAATTTATCTTTATTTATGGAGGCAAAAATCATGAAAATGAAAAAACTGCTGGCCGTCGTTCTCACCGGTGTCATGGCTGTGTCCATGCTGACTGGCTGCGCAAGCATCGCTTCTCGTCAGGCTGCTGACGAGCTGGAGGTCATGCTCCACAGCGTTAAGGGCATGAGCAAGGCTTCTGTGACCGCTGACGACGAGAAGCTGGCAAAGGACGCTCTCAAGGACATTAAGGATACCGATGGCAAGCTGAAGACTGATGCTGAGAATGTCATCAAGAGCAATCTGGACACTGCCGGTAACAAGGACAAGTACGTCTGGTACACCACCATCGCAGCCAAGGATGCAAAGAAGGCTAATAAGGCTGCTAAGATCTTTACTGAGATGACCAAGCGTACTAGCGAGCTGGAGCTGGATCTCACCAAGATCGCAAACACTGGCGTCACTGTCAGCGGCAAGACTGACACTGAGATCGAGCCCACTGACAACTTCAAGCTGAGCATGAAGGAGTTCACCGTCAAGGAAGACAAGGACGGTAGCCTCGTTGATGTCGATTACATCATGATCGTTGTCACCTGCAAGGCTCAGGTCAAGGCTGCAGGTTGATCGCACCTGAGCTGACACAAGCCCAGCAATAAAACGATATTATCTATTCCTCGAAATAAAAATGGCACAAGGGCCCGGAGTGGAAACACCCCGGGTCCTTGTGTTTTTTGCTGTCTCCCCACGCTCTGACACGGTTTGTCCCGGGCGGGTGGTATGCTGTTTTACAGGACAGGCCGACCGGGCCTTGCTCCGGGACATAATGCACCACCCACGGAAAGGAAAGGATACTATGAGTAATTATCGGATGCAGATGCCCGCCCAGTATACATCCATCGGGGACGACGAAAGGGTGCTGCTCTGCGGCGGCGAGACCACAGCATGGCAGACGTTTCAGGACATTGGCCGGGTGCTGAACTATGTGGCCCGTATCTTCTCGGCGGGCAGCTCCATCGTCAACAATGTGGTCACCATCGTGAATTATTTCAATAAGCTCGAAGACCTGCTCCCGGTCATCGGGGAAGTATAAATGAAAAGGGCCGGTACTGCTGCAATGCAGCAATACCGGCCCTTACTTTATCAGGAGATCAATAATGCAGCTCGTCGGCGGTCAGTGCCTCGAGCACGGGCAGCATGGCGGCAGCCTCAGCCTTTGCGGCGAGCAGGTCCATGTCGCGGTAGTTGCCGCACTCCACCTCGCTTGCGCCGGGGACATCGCCCTCGAACGCAGCCATGAAGCGGAAGGACTCCACCGTCAGGCTCAGCGCCTCGGCGGGGGTCAGGCCCCGGGTCAGCAGGTAAAAGCCGGTGCGGCAGCCCATGGGGCCGACGTAGATGACGCCGTCCTTATACTGGCTGTTGCGGGCGTAGGTGGCGAAGAGGTGCTCCAGCGTGTGGGCTGCGCCGGTGGAGAGATAATCGCCGTGGTTCGGCTTCTTCATCCGGATGTCCCAGGTCAGAACATCGCCGTCCTGACGGCTCAGGTACATGCCGCGGTCGAGCCTGGTGTGGTCTACGCAGAAACTTGCAATGCGTTCCATGCTGTGCCTCCTGAGATCAGGCCTGCAGGCGCTGGACGCTGCCGTGTGCGCAGTCCACAGCGACCATCAGACCGTCGCGGATGTGGGCGGTAGCGCCGACGGCGCCCACGATGGTGGGCTTGAGCAGGGCCTTGCCGGCGATGGCGGCGTGGCTGTTCAGACCGGCTTCCTCGACCACCAGAGCGGCGGCGTCACGGACGTAGCTCAGCATCTCGTTGGAGGTGGAGGGGACGACCAGGACCATGCCGGGCTTGAACTTTGCGCGGATCTCCTCGATGGTGCGGCAGACGCAGGCCTTGCCGGTGGCGTTGGCCAGAGCAGCGCCCTCGGGGCCGACGCCGACGCCGGTAGCCAGGCAGTTGCCGATCATGTGGATCTTGATCATGTTGGTGGTGCCGGAGACGCCCACGGGGACGCCTGCGGTCACGACAGCCAGCTCACCGTCGTGCAGATAGCCGTGCTCTTTTGCCAGAGCGGTGGACTTCTCGATGAGCTCATCGGTGCTGGCGGCGAGGTCCATCATGAGCGGGGTGATGCCCCAGGAGACGGACAGCTGGCGCTGGACCTGCTCGTCCATGACGCAGGCGATGATGGGCTGAGAGGGGCGGTACTTGCTCAGCAGGCGGGCAGTGTTGCCGGACTCGGACACGGTGACGATGGCAGAAGCGTTGACGTCCTTTGCGGTCAGGCAGGCAGCGTGTGCGGTAGCGTCGCTGACGCTGATCTGGCCGGTGGTATCGGTCAGGCGGTTGTCGCGGTAGTGGACCTCGTTCTCGGTGCGCTCTGCGATGGCGGACATGGTCTTGAGGGCCTCAACAGGGTATGCGCCCGCAGCGGTCTCGCCGGAGAGCATGATAGCGGAAGTGCCGTCATAGATGGCGTTTGCCACATCGGAGATCTCGGCGCGGGTGGGGCGGGGGTTGACGATCATGCTGTCCAGCATCTGGGTCGCAGTGACGATGGGCTTGCCGAAGGAGAAGGAGCGGTCGATGACGCTCTTCTGGATGCCGGGCAGCTCGGTGAAGTCGATCTCGACGCCCAGGTCGCCGCGGGCGACCATGACGGCGTCGGCAGCGGACAGGATGCTGTCGATGTTATTGACGCCCTCGCGGTTCTCGATCTTGGCGATGATGCGGATGTGGGAGTCGTACTCGTTCAGCAGGTTGCGGATGTCGTAGACGTCCTGTGCGGTGCGCACGAAGGAAGCCGCGATGAAGTCGAAGCCCTGCTGGACACCGAAGATGATGTCATCCCGGTCGCGCTGGCTCAGGTAGGGCATGGACAGGTGGACGCCGGGGACATTGACGCCCTTCTTGGTCTTGATCTTGCCGCTGTTGAGCACTTCGCAGACGATGTCGGTGTCCGTGACGCTCTTGATGGCCAGCTTGATGAGGCCGTCGTCCAGCATGATGGTGCCGCCCTCATGGACGTCCTGGGGCAGGTCCTTGTAGGTGATGGAGCAGATCTCCTTGGTGCCCTCCACCTCGCGGGTGGTCAGGGTGAAGGTCTGGCCGGCTTCCAGCATCTCAACGCCGTTCTTGAACTCCTTCAGGCGGATCTCGGGGCCTTTGGTGTCCAGCAGAGCAGCAACGGGCTTGTTCAGCTCAGCGCGGACAGCCTTCAGCATGTCCAGACGGCCCTTGTGCTCCTCGTAGGAGCCGTGGGAAAAGTTGAAGCGGGCCACGTTCATGCCGTTGGCGACCAGCTCGCGCAGGACGCCATCCTTATCGGTAGAAGGGCCAAGGGTGCAGATGATCTTCGTTTTTCTCATAAATATACCTCTAACAGTCTCTTTTTTTCCTCTATGATGGGCGCGCAGGTGCCAGATATGCCCTGCGGCCGCTGGCCGGACATCGGCCCGGTCAGGGGTGTTTGAAAACCTTACCATTCTATATTATAACCGCTTGTGTACAAGAGAGCAAGAAAAAATTCGGCAAAGAAAACCTTAAATTTTCGTGATAGATGCTGGAGCGATAAAACGCTTGCGAAAAATGCGTCCATCGCCTATAATAGGGCTAAGCAAAAGTCTCACTTCTGCCCTGAAGGGACGCAGGTGAGCGCAAAATGATAGAAACGGAGTGAAAGCGTAATGGAAAAGCGCGTTTTTCTGATCGTTCTGGACAGCTTCGGCATCGGCGCAGAGCCGGACGCCGCCGCCTTTGGCGATGAGGGGACCAACACCCTCGGCGCCATCGCCAACCACCCCAATTTCAACTGCCCCAACCTGAAAAAGCTCGGCCTGTTCAATATCGACGGTGTGACCGTCGGCGAGAAGGATGCCGCCCCCATCGGCTCCTTCGCCCGCCTGCAGGAGCAGAGCATGGGCAAGGATACCACCATCGGCCACTGGGAGATCGCCGGTGTCGTCAGCCCGAGGCCCCTGCCCACCTTCCCGGATGGCTTCCCGGACGGCCTCATCCACGAGTTTGAGGAAAAGACCGGCCACAAGGTCCTCTGCAACAAGCCTTACTCCGGCACACAGGTGCTGAAGGACTACGGCGAGCAGGCCATGAAGGAGGATGCCCTCATCGTCTACACCAGCGCCGACAGCGTGTTCCAGGTGGCCGCCAACGAGGAGCTGGTGCCGGTGCATGAGCTGTACCGCTACTGCGAGATCGCCCGCGAGATGCTGAAGGGCGAGTACGGCGTGGGCCGCGTCATCGCCCGCCCCTTCCTCGGCCGCACCGCTGATACCTTCTACCGCACCACCAACCGCCACGACCTGAGCCTCAAGCCGCCCCGCAAGACCATGCTTGATCTGCTCAAGGACGCAGGCAGGGACGTCATCGCCGTGGGCAAAATTTTCGATATCTTCGACGGCGAGGGCGTGACGGAAAAGATCAAGACCACCGGCAACACCAACGGCATCGCCTTCACCAAGGCTTTGCAGACCCGCGACTTCGAGGGTCTGGCCTTCGTGAACCTCGTCGATTTCGATATGCTCTACGGCCACCGCCGCGACGTGGCAGGCTACGCTGCTGCGGCCACCGAGTTCGACAAGTTCCTTGCCGACTTCATCCCCGGGATGCGGGAGGGTGACATCCTGATGGTCACGGCTGACCACGGCTGTGACCCCTCCTACACCAAGACCACCGACCATACCCGCGAGTATGTGCCGTACCTCATCTGCGGCAAGGGCGTCAAACCGGGCGTTGACCTCGGCACCAAGCTCTGCTTCGGCACCATCGCACAGACCATCTGCGACTATCTGGGTGTGGATGCCTCCACGCTGGACGGCCAGAGCGTGCTGGGCGACATTTTAGCTTAAACAGGCAAAAGAAAAAGGACTGCGTGAGCAGTCCTTTTTCTTTTGCAATTCTATTTACGCTGCATCATTTTCAGCGCTGGAAGCGTCGCCGCTGCCGGAGCCGAACAGGGCGTCCAGCACGGTGGAAGCGGCCTGATGCAGGGAGGAAGCCGCCTGCTCCACCTGCTCCTGGGTCGGCATACTGAAGGACGGAGACTCAGTGGAGCCTGCCGGGGCTTCTTCGCTGCCGTCTGCGGGGACCTCGGTGGAAGCGCTGGGCTCACCGGAGGCGTCACCCTCGGCGGGCTGGCTGTCAGCGGGGGCCTCTTCCGCCGGGACTTCGCTCTCGGCGGGCTCTTCTGCGATCACGCTGTCGGGAGATTCCTCCGGGATGGATGCACCAGCGTTGGGGTCGGCGGTCGGCGTGAAGACCTCGGTCTTCTCGGGGGTCTGGCTGGTGCTGGTGAGCTTGTCCTCGCCGCCCAGAACCGCTGCGATGAGGGCCTTGGCCTCGTTGACCGAGTTCTCATCCGGCTTCATGACGTAGAGGCTCTGGCCCTTGGCGGAGTAGCACTTGCTGCTCTTCGCGCCCGAGCCGGTGACGGTGTAGCTCTGGATGTCCCAGTTGGCAAGGTCGCCCAGCTGCATCCGGACCAGCGCAGAGATCTGTTCCTGCGAGAGGCTGGTGACGAAGCAGTCGGCGGCGGCGTCCATCAGCTTGGAGAAGCCCATGAGCAGGGCCGGGGATTTGAGCTTGTTGGCCACCGCGTCGATGACTTTCATCTGGTTGATGCCGCGCTGGATGTCGCCGGTCTTGAAGGCGTGGCGCTCACGGGCAAAAGCCAGAGCGGACTTGCCGTCCAGATGGTTCCAGCCCTCGGCGAAGGTGGTGGGGTCGTAGTAGCCGGGGCTGCCCACCGAGGTGAAGGCCTGGTCGGAGTAGACGTCCACGCCGCCGATGGCGTCGATGATGTTGATGAAGCCCGCAAAGTTGATGCGAAGGTAGTGCTCTACATCCACGCCGTAGAGGTTGCCCAGCGTGGCCATGCTGGTCTCGACGCCGTAGAGGCCGGCGTGGGTCAGCTTGTCCTTGCTGTCGGTGCCTGCGAGGTCAACATAGTAGTCGCGCGGGGTGTTGATGAGGGCCACCTGCTTGGTGGTGGGGTTGACCACGGCGAGGATGTTCACGTCGCTGCGGGCCTTTTCGGTCAGGTCACCGCGGTTGTCCACACCGCTGAGGTAGACGACGAAGGGCTCTTTCGTGATCTTATTCGCCTCCGCGCCGGTGAGCAGGCCGGAAGTCATGCTGTCCAGTGCGGTCAGACCCTGCTGCGCCCAGACACAGCCCACGGCCAGCGCGGCGCAGAGCAGGACGGACAGCACCCGGGCCACGACGGCACCGCTGCGGGAGGCAAGGCACTTGCGCACCAGCAGCCAGAGCAGCACCAGAAGCGCGGTGATGATAACGAGGTAGAGCACCGGCAGCATCTGGGTGCGCCAGAGCTGTACCAGCGCGGCAAGGCTCAGGATGGCCTGCAGTACCAGCAAGACCATTCCTCCTTTCGGAAGTTTGTCGTCGGCGGGGGCGGGCTCGCTGGGGCGCAGCGGCTCCCACTGTTTGCGGGGCGGCACCGGAGATTTCGGCGGCTCAGACGGAGGCGTCGGTGTTGGTTTCGGCGGCGCTTTGGGGCGGGGAGGCTCCGGCGAGAAGAAATCGGCGCTGTCTACCTCCACTTCGTCGGGCTCGCTGCGCTTGATGCCCCGGTGGATGTGCCGGGGGCCTTCGTCGTTATTCTGGGGATGGATATGCTCGTTTTCGTCAAACATAGGCGTTCACTCCTTTGGATGTGTATGCCGTCATGTGGTGGGGATGATGCTCAGCACAGCCCGGGCGGGCAGGCAGGTGGCCGTCTGGTCTTCCTCGCTGAGCCAGCCGAAGGACTCGCAGATGTGGTCAGGGCAGGGCGAATCCACAAAGCGGGCCGCGCCGTCCTGGATCTTGATGTGGACGGTGAGATAGCCGGTGTCCACGTCATAGTCGGCATCTTTTTCGAGGGGAAAGGTCAGCCTGGTGTTGCTGTCGCCATAGATGAGCTCTGCGCAGAGAGGCGTACCGGTCTGGTTTGCTTTCCGCACCAGCAGCAGCACGGCGGCTGCGGCCAGAATGACGGCAGCAAAGACCAGATCCATCAGCAGTTTTTTGTGTTGCTTCATAAAAAATTATCCTTTGAGCGGGATCTGTTCCAGCTCGGCCAGCCAGAGCGCGGCGGCTGCGTCGCTGGGCATCCGCCAGTCGCCCCGGGGCGAGAGGGTGACGCTGCCCACTTTGGGGCCGTCGGGCAGGCAGCTGCGCTTGAACTGCTGGGCGAAGAACCGCCAGTAGAAGTTGCGCAGCCACTTGTAGAGCACTTCGTCCGGGTACTCGGCCCGGCCTGCAAAGGCCGCTTTCGCTAGCCGGAATATCTTCGACGGGCCGAAGCCGAAGCGGAGAACATAATAAAGGTAGAAGTCGTGCAGCTCATAGGGACCCACGAGGTCTTCCGTCTTCTGAGAGATCTCGCCGTCCTTGGCAGGCAGCAGCTCCGGGGAGACGGGGGTGTCGAGGATGTCCAGCAGCACCCGGCGCAGCTCGGCGGAGGCGGCAATGTCGGCCTCATACTGGACGAGATGGCGCACCAGCGTCTTGGGGACACCGGCGTTGACGCCGTACATGCTCATGTGGTCACCGTTGTAGGTGGCCCAGCCCAGCGCCAGCTCGGAGAGGTCGCCGGTGCCGACGACGAGGCCGCCGGTGCGGTTGGCAGTGTCCATCAGCTCGAGGGTGCGCACACGAGCCTGTCCGTTCTCGAAGGTGACGTCCAGCACGCTCTCGTCCTGGCCGATGTCCCTGAAGTGGCTGTGGACGGTGTTGGCGATGTCGATCTCGGTAAAGCTGACGGCCAGCTCGTCGCATAAGATCTCCGCATTGCTGCGGGTGCGGTGGGTGGTGCCGAAGCAGGGCATGGTCACGGCCAGCACATCGCTGGTGGGGCGGCCCAGCTGTTTCATGGCGCGGACGGCCACCAGCAGGGCGAGGCAGCTGTCCAGACCGCCCGAGATGCCGATGACCGCCGTCTTGGCGTGGGCATGCTCGAGGCGCTTGGCGAGGCCGTCGGCCTGCATTTTTAAGATCAGCTCACAGCGCTCGGCCCGGCGGCGCTCGTCGTGGGGGATGAAAGGCGTGGGGTCTACCCAGCGGGAGAGCTTGGTCTCGGTGGGGGCAAGGTCGAAATCGACGGTCAGATACCCCTCAGCGCTGGGCTCGAAGCTGGTGTTGCGCGCCCGCTCCGACTCCATCCGCTGGCAGTCCAGCTCCGTCTCAGCCCAGCCGCCCTCGAAGGGAGATGTCTCGGCGAGGATGGTGCCGTTCTCGGCGATGAGGTCGTGGCCGGCGAAGACCATGTCCTGGGTGCTCTCGCCGTGGCCGGCAGAAGCGTACAGGTAGCCGCAGAGCAGGCGGGCGGACTGGTTCGATACCAGCGCCCGGCGGTACTCGGCCTTGCCGACCGTCTCATCGCTGGCCGAAAGGTTTGCAATGACGGTGGCACCGGCCAGCGTGTGGAAGGTGGAGGGGGGCAGAGCGCTCCACAGGTCTTCGCAGATCTCCACGCCCAGAACGAAGCTGGGCATCTGGCGGCAGCGGAAGAGCAGGGATGTACCGAACGGCACTTCCTGCCCGCAGACCGTCACATTTTCCACCTCAGTGCTGCCCGGGGTGAACTGGCGCTTTTCGTAGAACTCGCCGTAGTTGGGCAGGTAGGTCTTGGGGACAAGGCCCAGCAGACGCCTGCCGCAGAGGACGGCGGCGCAGTTGTACAGTTTGCCCCGCACCAGCAGCGGCAGGCCCACGAGGGCCACGACATCCAGCTCCCGGCTGGCGTCCAGCACGGTCTGCAAAGCGTCCAGCGCGCCCTGCTGCAACGTGCGCTGCAAGAACAAATCGCCGCAGGTGTAGCCGGTGAGGCAGAACTCGGGGAACACCGCCAGCCTGACGCCGCGGGCCGCAGCGTCCTGTAACTGAGAGACGATTTGGGAAGCGTTATAATTGCAGTCGGCCACCCGCAGCGAGGGCGAGAGGGCAGCTGCTTTCAAAAAACCATCTTTCATCGGAGGATTTCACATCCTGTCTGTTGAATTAAGGCCCCGGCGGAGACGTGCTCTGTGGGGTTTTGTTCAGTATACCACAAACCGGCCCAAACGAAAAGTGACAGTGTGGTTAAAGAAACGAAAAAACGCTGCCTGCACACCGCAGACAGCGCTGAAAACAAAAGATGGAAAACGAGATAGACCGTAAGCCGGGTTCTGTATTAAACGACGATCTGTCTAGACCTGCCATTGCTGACAGGTTCGTGCCGCCTTCGGGACACGCGAGCAGCGCTGTACGTCCCATATAGGCGTTGCTTCCGGTAGGGTTTACAAAGCCGCATAGTCACCCATGCGCTGGTGAGCTCTTACCTCGCCCTTTCATCCTTACCGCATTGCTGCGGCGGTTTCCTTTCTGTTGCACTTTCCCTGAGGTCACCCTCGGCTGCCGTTAGCAGTTACCGTGCTCTGTGAGGCCCGGACTTTCCTCAGAGCGGTCAAAGCCGCCCCGCCGCCGTATGTTCCACTCGTTTTCCGCTCCTCATGATACCATAAAAAAACAAGATTTGCAAGAGAAAGAGAATTTTGCTATACTTATCTTATATGCTGCCCGCGCTGGAGGTGGGAAGATGAAGCTTTATTTCAAAGTCCCGCCCGAGGCGGATGGGATGCTGCTGCGCGGTTTTCTGCGCAGGTGCAGTGTCTCCACCGACCTGTCCCGGGCCGTGAAATTCCGGGGCAGCGGCTTTTTTGCCGACGGCGCCCCCATCCTGGCCAACCGCCGGGTGGAGGCCGGGCAGATCATCTCCTTTGAACTGCCGCCGGAGGGGGAGGGCGTTGCGCCGCAGGACGACATCCCGGTGGATGTGGTCTACGAGGACGCTTTCGCCCTCGTGGTGGAAAAGCCGCCCCATCTCGCGGTGCATCCTACCCTGAATTACCCGCTGGATGCGCTGGCGAACGGCTATGCCGCCTGGGCGCTGCGTCAGGGCAGAAGCCCCGTCTTCCGCCCGGTGAACCGCATCGACAAGGACACCAGCGGCCTCGTGCTGGCGGCTCAGAATGGCTACGCCGCCCCGCTGCTGGCTCAGAGGGTGGAGAAGCTCTACTACGCCGTTGCAGAAGGAGAACTTCCCCTCGGGCCGGGCGTCATCGACGCCCCCATCGGGCGGCAGGGGGAGAGCATCATCGGGCGGTGCGTCACCCCCGATGGCAAACCCAGCCGGACGGAATATACCATATTGAAAGCCGAAAACGGTCTGAGCCTCGCGGCCTGCGTCCCGGTGACGGGCCGCACCCACCAGATACGGGTACATTTTGCATCCATCGGCCACCCGCTGGCCGGCGATGACCTCTACGGCGGGAGTCGGGCGCGCATCGGGCGGCAGGCGCTCCACTGCGCAAAACAGACGTTCTGGGTGCCGCGCTGCGAGCGGATGCCGGACGGCATCCGCATCGAAGTGCCGGTGGACGAGACGACCCTGAGGCCGGTGACGGTGGAAAGCCCGCTGCCGGAGGATATGACAAAGCTTTTTGACTGAATTTGTGTATTTCGTGAAAAGTAAGTGAAAGCTAAGCCCAAATTTTGTGTCAATGCTTGTTTCGGCGCTGGCAGGGTGTATAATAAATAGAGTTATTCTTGTCAAAAAAGCTGTCCTGATGCGGCAGCGTGTCGATAACAGAGAAAAGAGACAGATCAGAATCTCCTGAAGATACAGGAAGGAGCATCCTTTTTGCTGGAAGATAAAACAACTGAAACGCGGCAGGACGAGCCAGCCGGTGCGCCGCGGCACACCGGCTTCCGCGCAAAGCTGCGCTCGCTTTGGGCGCAGCTCCAGTGCGTCCATCTGCTGCGCCGCCACCGGCGGTATCGCCGCCGCAGACACCGGCTGGACAATGCCTCCCGGAAGCTGCGCTCGTCGAAGCTGGTATTGCGCGTTGGCGCAGTGCTCTACGCACTGGGCTTTGGCGCGGAGTATGCTGCCGTGCGGGTGGGACGTGCCGTCAAGTACGCCGCTCTCTGGGCTGCTGGAGGCATCCGCCGCTTTGCAAAGGCTCTGGCGGAGACGGCGTTCCCCGGCGCAGCACAGGTGGCCAAAGACCTGTTTGGCCCCATCGTGCTGTTTGCAAAGGGCACCGTGTCCCTTCTCATCCATGCCCACCGCATCCGCAAGGAGCAGGGCTTCGGTGCAGCATTTGAGGCCAGCGTCCACTACTTCAAAAACGGCGTCCGCCGCAACCTCAGTCTGCTGCCCCGCATGGCGATGTATGCCCTGCCCATCTGCGCACTGGCGCTGGGCGCAGCAGTGTTCCAATATGTCATCCACCAGCCTTATGCGCTGGCCGTCCGGGTCAACGGCGAAACCGTGGGCTATGTGGCGAATGAGGACGTCTTCAACACGGCCCGCGAGGACGTGATGGAGCGTATCAGCTACGCCGGCACCGACAAGACCGAGTGGACCATCGAGCCGAGCTACACCCTCGCCATTGCCCACCACATGATGGACGAAAACGAGATGGCAAACGCCATCATCCAGAGCGCCGGCGACCAGATCAGCGAAGGCACGGCTCTTTATCTGGACGGCGAGTTGACGGCGGTGTGCAGCGACGGCAACGCGCTGCGGGATTACCTCGCCGCCATGCTCGACCCCTACGAGGAAGAAGAGAACGGCCCCGATGTAAGCGTGGGCTTCAACAAGCAGGTCACGCTGGAAGACGGCCTCTACTTCAAGGAAGGCTTGCAGGATTTTGAGACCGTCCGGCAGGAGCTGGTGGGCGTGAAGCAGGCCCAGAAGGTCTACACCGTCAAGGCGGGCGACACCCTCTGGTCCATCGCACATAACAATGACCTGACCTTCCGTGAGCTGTGCGCCCTCAACCCGGCATTCAAGGGTGAGCCGCTGAGCGAGACGTCCAGCATCCTTGAGGGCGACCACCTCGTCATCACCAAAGAAGAGGCTGGCCTTGAGGTGCGCATCACCCGCATCGAGACCCGTGAGGAAGAGATCGCATTCTCCACCGAGACGACAAGATCCAACGAATATACGAAGGGAACCACCAAGGTGCTCCAGGAGGGCGAGAACGGTCTGCGCCGTGTGACCCTCCAGAACGTCTACGACACCAACAATATCCTTGTGGACCAGAGCGTGCTTTCCACCGAGGTCATCAAGGAGCCGGTGAACAAGAAGGTGGTCAAAGGCACCAAGAAGGTGACTTCCAGCACCAAGTACATCACCGGCAGCGGCCAGTTCATCTGGCCTGTGCCGAACTACCGCTACTGCTCGCGCTGGTACGGCGGACGCCACAAGGGCGTGGACATCTGCGCCCCGGCCGGTACGCCCATCTACGCCTCCGCAGGCGGCACCGTCACCAAGGCGGGTTACAACAAGGCCGGTGCAGGTACAGGCTATGGCTACTCGGTCATCATCAGCCACGGCGGCGGATACAGCTCTGTGTATGCACACTGTCTGTCCCTGACCGTCAGCGCGGGCCAGACCGTCAAGCAGGGCCAGCTCATCGGCTATCTGGGCAGCACGGGCCGTTCCACCGGCAACCACTGCCACTTCGAGATACGTCTCAATGGTTCGTACATTCCCCCGCAGAACGTATTCCCGGGGAAGAAATAATTTTATAAAAAGGAGATAATTTTATGGCTACTCCTCACATCAGCGCCGAAAAGGGCGATTTCGCAAAGACTGTCCTGATGCCGGGCGACCCCCTGCGCGCAAAGTTCATTGCTGACACTTTCCTGAAGGATGTCCGTCAGGTGACGGGCGTCCGCGGGATGCTGGGCTTTACCGGCACCTACGAGGGCCGTCCCATCAGCGTGATGGGCAGCGGCATGGGGATGCCCTCCATCGGCATCTATTCCTACGAGCTGTTCAAGTTCTACGATGTGGACAACATCATCCGCATCGGCTCCGCCGGCAGCTACACTGCCGACGCCAAGCTGTTCGACACTGTGCTGGCCACCGGTGCTGTCAGTGAGTCCAACTATGCCCGCGTCCAGAGCGGCAATGACCACGACATCACCTTCCCCAGCGAGACTCTGAATGATAAGCTGCGCGCCTCCGCCAAGAAGCAGGGCATCAAGCTCATCGAGGGCAACATCCACTCCTCCGACGTTTTCTACCGTCAGCCTTCCGACGCAAAGCCCACCTACTGGGAGCTGCTGCGTGACGAGCGCGGCTGCCTCTGTGTGGAGATGGAGAGCTTTGCTTTGTTCGCCAACGCCGAGGTGCTGGGCAAGAACGCTGCCTGCCTGCTGACCATCTCCGACAGCTTTGTCTCCCCGGAGATCACCACCGCAGAGCAGCGCCAGAAGAGCTTCACCGATATGATGAAGGTCGCACTGGGCGCGGAGTATTGATTTAACCATAATACAAAAAGACTGCTGTCGGCCGACAGCAGTCTTTTTGCTTTTCAGGTATCCGTGTAATGACCGTAACAGGACGCAATGATGATGTTTCCATCCTGCTCCCGGTAGACGATGCGGTGGGTGTCGTCGATACGCCGACTCCACCATCCGCTCAAATCTCCCTTCAAAGGCTCGGGCTTGCCGATGCCCTCATAGGTGTTTCGCTGAATGTCTTTTATGAGAGAGTTGATTCGCTTCAGCAGCTTTTTGTCCCGCGTCTGCCAAAGACAATAATCTTCCCACGCTTCCTCTTCCCACAGCAGCCTCATCAGTCCACCTCGAGCAGTTCATGTTCGGTGAGCTTGGCTTTGCCGGTGTCAATATCATGGACGATTTGACGGAGATGGTTGATGTTGCTTTCGGAATAGAAGGGATCGGCGGAGACTTCAAAGGGAATCCGATGCTCGCGCGACACTTTCTTTGCAAAAATCGTGAAGGCTGTCGTCATCGAAAGCCCCATCTCGGCGCAGACCTCCTCCATGCTCCGCTTGAGGTCGGGGTCCATCCGAAAATTCACGTTGACTGCATTTGCCATTCTGATGCGCCTCCTTTGTAATTCTATTATATTCATTTGTAATGATAAATGCAAGAGCTGTCATTGCATAATGCTGCGTAATTATCGCCGCTTGCACTTCTTAAAAGAATGATTTATACTTAAATACACGACACAGAAGGGAATGAGGCCGATGAACAGAGAAACAGTGAACATGGTGCGCAGTCCGATTTCTGTGGAGGGGAACATCCGGCTTGTTCCGTATTATCCGGCCTACGATACAGCACTTGCGTGGTATCAGGATGCACAGCTCTGCAAACAGGTAGATAACAGGGACTCCGTTTATAATTTGCCGCTGCTGAAGCGGATGTATCATTATCTGGACACACACGGGGAACTGTTTTATATCGAGTATCGGGGTGTGCTTTGTGGTGACGTCAGCCTGCGGACGACAGGCGAGCTGGCCATCGTCATCTGCAAGGAGTACCAGAATAAACACATCGGGCGGAAGGTCATCGAAAAAATGCTGGAGCTGGCTCGGGAAAGGGGCTTGGCGGAGTGCTTCGCGCACATCTATTCCTTCAATACCCAGTCGCAGAAAATGTTTGAATCCATTGGCTTCGTCCCACAGGACGAAGAACGCTATATCTGCAAATTGCAAAAAGGAGAACTGACCATGACAAAACTGACTCTGGAAGAAAAGCAGGAGCTCATCCGGATGGCCCTTGCGGCCAGGGAGAGGGCTTACGCGCCTTACAGCGACTTTATGGTGGGTGCTGCCCTGCGCGCCGAGGATGGCCGCATCTTCACCGGCTGCAACGTGGAGAATGCCGCCTTTACCCCCACCAGCTGCGCCGAGCGGACGGCCCTGTTCAAGGCCGTGGCCGAGGGCGTGACCAGGTTCACCGACATCGCCGTGGTGGGTGCGCGCCGGGGCGAAGTCAACAAGCAGATCACCTCGCCCTGCGGCGTCTGCCGCCAGGCGCTGTTCGAGTTCGGCGGCCCGGAGCTGAATGTCATCATGGCAAAAAGCCCGGACGATTTCATAGAGCGCAGCATGGACGAGCTGCTGCCCTTCGGCTTCGGCCCCTCCAACGTGGCAGGCAACAAGGCCGTGGAAGACTGAACGCAGCTGCGCGAAAAAGGCCGGGCGGAGCGGATCTTCCGGGATAAGTGTGATTTTTATACAATTTTGATAAAATAATTGTAAATGTTTTGTAATCGGAAAAGGCTTGCATCTGTCACTTCTTCCCGCTATACTTGAGCCAGTAAATGTGCAAGTGCGCACATTTCGTCAACAAAACGCGATTATATTAAAATAAAAGGAGAGTTTTCATTATGATGATTTCTCGTCGTAACTTCCTGGCAGTGGCTGGCGCCGCTGCTGCTGCCGCTGCTCTGACTGCCTGCGGCGGTTCTTCTTCTTCCACTGCTTCCTCTGCAGCTGCCTCCACCAGCGCAGCCGCTTCCACCGCTGAGGGCGGCGAGAAGATCGTGAAGGTCGCTCTGACCTGCGACACCGGCACCATCGACGATGAGAGCTTCAACCAGGCCTGCTGGACCGCTGTTTCCGGCTACATGGGCGATGACTGCCAGTACTACATCCCCGAGGCTGACGCTTCCGATGAGGACCGCGAGACCATGATCCGTCAGGCTGTCAACGACGGCGCTGATGTCATCGTCTGCGTCGGCTACCTGTATGGCGCTTCCCTGGCATGGGCTGCTGACCAGTACCCCGATGTCAAGTTCATCGCTATCGATGTCACCCAGGGCGACATCGGTACCGACGCCATCCCCGCAAACTGCTACTGCATCACCTTCAAGGAGGAGCAGGCAGGTTATCTGGCTGGCTACGCTGTCGTTAAGGACGGCAAGACCAAGCTGGGCTTCCTCGGCGGCATGGCTGTCCCCGCTGTCATCCGTTACGGCTACGGCTATGTGCAGGGCGCTGACGCTGCTGCTCAGGAGCTGGGCACCAACATCGACATCAACTACTTCTACGGCGGCCAGTTCTACGGCGATGCAAACATCACCTCCCGTATGGAGGGCTGGTACTCCAACGGCACCCAGGTCGTCTTCGCCTGCGGCGGCGGCATCTACACCTCCGCTGTTGAGGCTGCTCTGAAGAGCAACGGCTATGTTGTCGGCGTTGACGTTGACCAGAACTACATCGGTGTCAACGGCGTGGCAGACGGCTCCTTCGCTTACAACCCCTTCATCACCTCTGCAATGAAGGGCCTGACCGAGGCTGTCAACACTGCTCTGTCCGACATCGAGGCAGGCGATTGGAGCGACATCGCTGCTTCCAACGGCAACTTCGGTCTGGAGGACGGCGACTACGTCGGCCTGCCCACCGATGCTGACAGCTGGAACTTCGAGACCTTCACCACCGACGAGTACGAGGCACTGAAGGAGAAGATCAAGAGCGGCGAGATCGCTGTGGACAACAGCTCTGACGACAGCACCAAGCCCACCGTCAGCGAGTTCACCACCGTCAACTACATCCAGTAATCAGAAACTTCCCGGGCGGGACGCTTTGCAAAGGGCGTCCCGCCTTTTTTGTATGCTTTTTTCAAGACGATGAAGGAATGCCTGTCAAAATGCACAAAAGTAATACTTATGATATGGCAAAACACTAAATTTTCAAAAAGAAGTGTGCAAAACAGCAAAAATACGGTATAATGGGCATTACAATAGTATAAGTGTCGTTTGGACACGAAAGGAGAGTGAGCAGATTGGCAGAGGATTTTGTGATCGAGATGCTCCATATCACCAAGGAGTTCCCGGGCATCAAGGCAAACGACGACATTACCCTGCAGCTGCGCAAAGGTGAGGTCCATGCCCTGTTGGGCGAGAACGGCGCAGGCAAAAGCACCCTGATGAGCGTGCTGTTCGGTCTGTATCAGCCGGAGGAGGGTAAGATCCTCAAAAACGGCAAAGAGGTCGCCATCCGCAACCCCAACGATGCAAATGCACTGGGCATCGGTATGGTCCACCAGCACTTCAAGCTGGTGGAGTGCTTCAGCGTGCTGGACAACATCATTCTGGGCGTGGAGCCCAACAAGCTGGGCTTTTTGCAGAAGGCCGAGGCCCGCAAGAAGGTCGTGGCCCTGAGCGAGAAGTACGGCCTGCGTGTTGACCCCGATGCGCTCATCAGTGATATTTCGGTCGGTATGCAGCAGCGTGTGGAGATTTTGAAAATGCTCTACCGCGACAATGAGATCCTCATCTTCGACGAACCCACCGCTGTGCTGACCCCGCAGGAGATCGACGAGCTGATGGAGATCATGCGCGGGTTCAAGAAGGAGGGCAAGTCCATCCTCTTTATTACCCACAAGCTCAACGAGATCATGGCGGTCGCCGACCGCTGCACCGTCCTGCGCAAGGGCAAGTATATGGGTACCGTGGACATCAAGGACACCACCAAGGAAGAGCTTTCCCGCATGATGGTCGGCCGTGACGTCCAGCTTCAGGTCGATAAAAAGCCCGCTCACCCGGGCGATGTCGTGCTGGACGTGGAGGGTGTCACCATCCACAACGACCAGCGCAAGAAGGACTCCGTCAAGGACGTCACCTTCCAGGTCCACGCAGGCGAGATCGTTTGTCTGGCGGGCATCGAGGGCAACGGCCAGACCGAGCTCGTCTATGGCCTCACCGGCCTCGAAAAACTGTCGGGCGGCAAGATCACGCTGGACGGCAAGGACATCACCCGCGAGAGCATCCGTCAGCGCTCGAAGGACGGCATGAGCCACATCCCCGAAGACCGCCACAAGCACGGTCTGGTGCTGGATTACAGCCTCGAGAACAACATGGTGCTCCAGCGCTACTGGCAGCCCGAGTTCCAGAAGGGCGGCTTCATCCAGTCCGATAAAGTCCGCGAGTACTCCGATAAGCTGATCGCTCAGTACGACGTCCGCAGCGGTCAGGGCAGCTCCACCATCGTGCGCAGCATGTCCGGCGGCAACCAGCAGAAAGCCATCATCGCCCGCGAGATCGACAAAGACCCCAAGCTGCTGGTGGCTGTTCAGCCCACCCGCGGCCTGGATGTCGGCGCGATCGAATACATCCACCGCCAGATCGTCGCCGAGCGCGACAAGGGCAAAGCTGTCCTGCTGGTCAGCCTCGAGCTGGATGAGGTCATGAACCTGTCCGACCGCATCCTCGTCATGTACGAGGGCGAGATCGTGGGCGAGTTCGACCCCAAGACCACCACTGTGCAGGAGCTGGGCCTCTACATGGCCGGCGCACGCAAGCAGGGAAAGGAGAGCAAATAAATGAACAAGAAAAAACTTTCCCACAGCAACCTCAACAGCTCCATCACCAGTGTGCTGGCCGCGCTGCTGTGCATCGTCATCGGCATGGCTGTGGGCTTCCTCGTGCTGCTGGCCATTAACCCGGCCCACGCATGGGGCGACGGCTTTGTCCGCATCATTAAGGGCGGCTTCCATGACGCCCCCTACGGCGTCGGCAAGGAGCTGGCCAACGCAGCACCCCTCATCATGACCGGTCTGTCCGTGGCCTTCGCCTTCAAGACCGGCCTGTTCAACATCGGTGCTGCCGGTCAGTACACGCTGGGCGCTTACGGCGCACTCTACTGTGCCATCATGCTCAAGATGCCCTGGTATATCTGCCTGATCGTTGCCACCATCCTCGGCGGCATCTGGGGCGCTATCCCCGGCTTCTTCAAGGCTTACTTCAACATCAACGAGGTCATCACCTCCATCATGTTCAACTGGATCGGTTTGTATCTGGTCAATGAGCTTATCTACCAGAACGGCACCGGCCCCATGTACGACGTGCGCAACACCCGTACCCTGAACCTCGGAAAGAGCGCCGAACTGTCCCAGTCCCTCATCCCGGACTTCGGCCTGAACAAGATGTTCCAGACCAACAGCACCACCATTGCGATCTTCCTCGCTGCGGCAGTCGCCGTTCTGATCTGGGTCATCCTGAACAAGACCACCTTTGGCTATGAGCTGAAGGCCGTCGGCCTGAACAAGAGCGCCGCCCGCTACGCCGGCATCAACGAGAAGAAGAACATCATCCTCTCCATGGCCATTGCAGGCGCTCTGGCAGGCTTCGGCGCCGGACTCTACTACCTGTCCAATGTCTCTCAGTGGAACCCGCTGAACTCCACCAGCCTGCCGGCCATGGGCTTCAACGGCATCTCTGTGGCCCTGCTGGCAAGCTCCAACCCCATCGGCACCATCTTCTCCGCGATCTTCATCTCCCACATCTCGGTCGGCGGCTCTTTCCTGTCCACCAAGTATTACCCCACCGAGATCTCCGACCTGATCAGCGGTATCATCATCTACCTATGCGCATTCTCCATGCTGTTCCGTGGCAAGATCCACTCCATGCTGTTCAAGAATGCGGACAAGACCAACGTGAATGCAGAGCCTGCCCCTGCTAAGACCGAAACCAAGAAGGAGGGCAAGTGATATGCTGCTTCTCATCAAGTATACTCTGCTGTATGGCATCGTGCTGATGCTGGTCGCTCTGGGCGGTATGTTCAGTGAGCACTCCGGCATCATCAACATCGCACTGGAAGGCATCATGGTCATCGGCGGTGTGGCGGGTGTCCTCACCCTCACCATGCTGCCCGCGGACCTGCCGGCTTTCGCCACCGTGATCATCGCTGTGCTGGTGGCGGCTATCGCCGGCATGGTCTACAGCCTGCTGCTGGCCTTCGCGTCCATCAATCTGAAGGCGGACCAGACCATCGGCGGCACGGCCCTGAACCTGCTGGCAACGGCGGTGGCTGTGGTCATCTCCAAGAACTTCAGCGACAGCGGCAGCGCCAAGCTGAACTACTCCAACAAGCCTTTCCTGTTCAGCATCGGCGGCCTGGAGCTGAGCATCTTTGTCCCGCTGGGCATCGCACTGCTCATCATCAGCTACATCGTGCTGTACAAGACCCGCTTCGGCCTGCGTCTGCGCGCCTGCGGCGAGCATCCTCAGGCTGCGGACTCTGTGGGCATCAACGTCTACAAGATGCGCTATGCAGGTGTCATCATCTCGGGCGCTCTGGGTGCGATCGGCGGTCTGGCCTATATCGTGCCTCCCGTCCAGACCTGGAACTTTGAGGTCGGCGTGGCCGGTGCAGGCTTCCTTGCCATGGCCGTTATGATCTTCGGTCAGTGGAAGCCCTTCAACATCTGCGGCGCAGCCATGTTCTTTGCCGTGTTCAAGAGTCTGGCCAACATCGCCGACTCCACCTTCCTCGCACAGCTCCACTGGTCCAGCAACATCTACAACATGATGCCCTTCGTGGCATCCATGGTCATTCTGGCCTTCACCTCCAAGAACAGCATGGCTCCCAAGGCCGAGGGCATCCCCTACGACAAGGGTTCCCGCTGATTCGAGCGTATTTTCCGGGCGCAGCTGCTTATCCGGGCGGCTGCGCCCTTTTTGCTTCTTTTTCAACAGATTCCACAAAACGGCGCTTGCTTTTGCGGGAAAATTTGCTATACTTGAATTACAATGTCATACTATTGCCGGAGGCGGGGCAGCGCGGCCCGGGCCGTCGGCGGAGAATATTATTTAGGAGCGTGACCTTATGCGCATTTACGATTTGATCGCCAAGAAGCGGGACGGCGGCACCCACAGCCGCGAGGAGTTGGAAGCCATCGTCAACGGCTTCGTCAGCGGCGAGGTGGCTGATTACCAGATGGCGGCCTGGATGATGGCTGTCTACCTGCGCGGCATGACCGACGAGGAGACTGCCGAGCTGACCGATGTCATGGCCCACAGCGGCGTCATGGTGGACCTTTCGCCCATCCCGGGCATCAAGGTGGACAAGCACTCCACCGGCGGCGTGGGCGACAAGACCACGCTGGTCATCGCGCCCATCGTCGCGGCCTGCGGCGTCAAAATCGCCAAGATGAGCGGCCGCGGCCTCGGCCACACCGGCGGCACCATCGACAAGATGGAGAGCGTCCCCGGCACAAAGACTGCCCTCTCGCAGGAGGAGTTCTTTGCACAGGTGAATAAGATCGGCCTGTCGGTCATCGGCCAGAGCGAGGGCATCGCCGTGGCAGATAAGAAGATGTACGCCCTCCGCGATGTCACCGCGACCGTCAGCTGCATCCCCCTCATCGCGTCCAGCATCATGTCCAAGAAGCTGGCCTCCGGCTCCGACGCTATCCTGCTGGACGTCACCACCGGCACCGGTGCTTTCATGAAGACCGTGGACCAGAGCATCGAACTGGCCAAGCTGATGGTCTCCATCGGCACCCATCATGGCCGCCGCGTCGCTGCGATGATCACCGACATGGACACCCCGCTGGGTCACAACATCGGCAACAGCCTTGAGGTCATGGAGAGCATGGACGTGCTCAAGGGCCACGGCCCCGCCGACCTGACCGAGGTCTGCCTGCAGCTGGCTGCGAATATGCTGGTGCTGGCCGATCAGGGGTCCCCCGCCGAGTGCCGCGCCATGGCCGAAGCAGTTATCGCAGACGGCTCTGCCTATGCAAAGTGCAAGGAGATGTTCGCGGCCCAGGGCGGCGATACCCGCGTTCTGGACGACTACAGCCTCTTCGAGAAGCCCGCCGCCAGCTATGAGCTGCTGGCCGAGGAAAACGGCTACATCGTCGCCAACGACGCCGAGAAGATCGGCTCTGCCAGCGTTCTGCTGGGCGCAGGCCGTCAGAAGAAGGGCGACCCGCTGGACTTCGCCGCCGGCATCACCCTCCACAAGAAGCGCGGCGACTACGTCCACAAGGGCGAGAGCCTCGCCACCTTCTACGGCGCGGCGGATAAGTTCGACGCTGCCGCCGCCGAGTACCGCAGCGGCCTCGTCTACGGCTCCGAAAAGCCCGAGGAAGCCCCGCTGGTCTACGCCCTCGTCACCAAGGACGGCGTGGAGCGGTACTGAAATACCTGAATCGCTGAGAACGGCCCCGGGATCTGTGTGTTCCGGGGCCGTTTTTCCGCTGAAATAGCGCTTTGCAGTGGATAAAGCCGACAGAAGGGCTGATTTTGTAGATGTTTTGCCTGAGATGTGGTATAATCTATTCAATAGCGCCCAGACGGCGCAGGAGAAGAGAAAGGGTTATTCTATGAAGATCGTTTTGGTGGGCGGCGGAAAGGTCGGCACAGCGCTGGCGCGGCAGCTCAGTGAAGAGGGTCACAACGTGACCGTTATCGATACGAACAAGGCCCGTGTGGAGCATATCGGGGAATCCTACGATGTGATGAGCATTCTCGGCAACGGCTCGTCCATCACCACCCTGTCCGAGGCGGGCGTGGAGGAAGCGGACGTGTTCATCGCAGTCACCGGCTCGGACGAGCTGAACCTGCTGTGCTGCATGTTCGCCAAAAAGGCGGGCCACTGCCACGCCATCGCCCGCGTGCGCAACCCGTCTTACAGCCATGAGCTGGACTTTATCAAGAAGCAGATCGGCATCTCGGCCATCATCAACCCCGAAATGGCAGCGGCCAAGGAAATCTCCCACCTGCTGCGGTTCCCGGGCGCAAGCAAGATCGATACCTTCGCGGGCGGACGCGTGCGGCTCATCAAGTTTGCGCTGACCGAGCGGCAGGGGCTGGACGGCGTGGCCATCTATGAGATCCCCACCCGCCTCAAGAGCGACATTCTGGTCTGCGCGGTGGAGCGTGACGGCGGGGTCATCATCCCCAACGGTAACTTTGTGCTGCAGAACGGCGACCAGGTCACCTTCCTCGCCACGCAGGAGAAGGCCCACGAGTTCTTCCAGCGTATCAATATGCCGGTGCGGCCGGTGCGCAACGCCCTCATCGTGGGCGGCGGCGCCATCGCCTATTACCTGAGCCAGGAGCTGCTGGAAAATCACGTCCGCGTCCGCATCGTCGAGCGGGACCCGGCCCGCTGCAATGTTCTGGCCGAGTCCCTGCCTGAGGCACAGATACTGAACGAGGACGGCTCCAACCGCGACTTCCTGCTCTCGGAAGGTCTGGAATCCACCGAAGCCTTCGTGGCTCTGACCAACATCGACGAAGAAAACGTGCTGCTGACCCTGTTTGCAAAAAAGCACTCCAAGGGCAAGCTGGTCACGAAGATCAACCGCCTCGAGTTCGACGATATTCTGGCCGGGCTCGATTTGGGCAGCATCGTCTACCCCAAGTACATGACCTGCGATTACATCGTGCAGTACGTCCGCGCCCTGCAGAACGAGGCCGGCAACAACATCAAGACCCTTTACCGCATCCTCGACGACCGCGTGGAAGCGCTGGAATTCACGGTCCATGAGGAGAGCCGGGCCACCGGCGTGCCGCTGAGCCAGCTGCATCTGAAAAAGAATCTGCTGCTCTGCTGCATCACCCGCGGCGACAACATCCTCATCCCCCGCGGCGGCGACCAGATCCAGGTGGGCGACAACGTCATCGTCGTCACGCTGGAACACGGCCTGCATGACCTGCGGGACATCGTGGAAGAGTAACGGGGGACAGGACGTATGAATTATGCGATCGTCTTTCGTCTGCTGGGCTACATCCTGATGATAGAGGGTACACTGCTGCTGCTCCCGGCGGTGACGAGCCTCCTCTACGCCGAGTGGGCCGTCATGGGCGTGTTCCTGCTGACGGCGGCCATCAGTGGGGCGCTGGGTTTTGCCCTGCAGGCCATCAAGCCCCGCAGCAAGGTGTTCTATATGCGGGAGGGCTTTGCGGCCACCGCCCTGAGCTGGATCACCATCAGTATCATGGGCGCAGTGCCGTTCGTCCTCACCGGCTGCATCCCGAATCCCGTGGACGCCATGTTTGAGACCGTTTCGGGCTTTACCACTACCGGTGCCAGCATCCTGCCCGGTGTGGAGGGCCTGCCCAACGGCATCCTGTTCTGGCGCAGCTTCACCCATTGGATCGGCGGCATGGGCGTTCTGGTGTTCCTGCTCTCCCTGCTGCCCCTGACCGGCGGCTCCCACGTCAACCTGATGAAGGCGGAAAGCCCCGGCCCGCAGGTGGACAAGCTGGTGCCGAAGGTGCAGTCTACGGCCAAGATCCTGTATGGCATCTATTTCGCGCTCACGGTGGTGGAGGTCTGCTTCCTGCTGGCGGGCGGAATGAATGTGTTCGACTCTCTGCTCACGGCCTTTGGCACGGCGGGTACTGGCGGCTTCGGCTTCAAGAACGACAGCTTTGCCAGCTTCTCGCCCTACATCCAGTGGGTCGTGACCGTCTTTATGATCCTCTTCGGCGTCAACTTCAACGCGTATTTTCTGCTGCTGCTGCGCCGGTTCCGCCGCGCAGCGTCCAGCGAGGAAGTCCGCGCCTATTTTGCCATCATTCTGGCGGCGGTGGCCGTCATCACGGTGAACATCCGCAGCCTCTACGGCACCTTCGGCGAGGCACTGCGCCATGCAGCCTTCCAGGTCGGCTCCATCATTACCACCACCGGCTTTTCCAGCTGTGATTTCGACCTCTGGCCCACGCTGGCAAAAGAGGTGCTGGTGCTGCTGATGTTCGTGGGTGCCTGCGCGGGCAGCACCGGCGGCGGCATCAAGGTGAGCCGCTTCCTCCTGATGGGCAAGACGCTGGGCAAGGAGCTGAAGCAGGCTCTCCACCCGCAGGTGGTGGCCCCCGTCCGGATGGACGGCAAGCTGGTCAATCATGAGACCATCCGCACAACCAACGTCTTTCTGGCGGCCTACATTTTCATCTTTGCGGCGAGTTTCATGCTTGTCAGTCTGGACGGATTTGACATGGTGACGAACTTCACCTCCATCGCCGCCACCCTGAACAACATCGGCCCCGGCCTCAATCAGGTGGGTCCCATGATGAACTTCGGGGCCTACTCCAACTTTGCAAAGCTGGTGCTCATCTTCGATATGCTGGCCGGTCGTCTGGAAATTTTCCCGATGCTGGTGCTCTTCCTGCCCGATGCGTGGAGAAGATTCTAAAAGTTTTATAACGCAAAAATCCCCCGGTCCAGCCGGGGGATTTTTGTCTGTATCAGAACGTCAGCTCGACCTTTTCCTGCGCACGGTATTGCAGAGCCTCGAGCAGTGAATCCTCGTCGAGGAGGCGCTTGCCGGAGAGGTCGGCAATGGTGCGGGCCACCCGGAGGATGCGGTCGTGAGCGCGGGCCGAAAGGCCCAGCGTCTCGTAGGAGGCCCGCAGGAGCTGTTCAGCGGCGGGGGTCATCCGGCAGATGCGCCGCACCTGCCCGGCGGTGAGCTGGGCGTTGCAGCGCACATCCTCGTAGCCGGGAGCAGCGTACCGCTGGGCCTGGATGGCCCGGGCAGCAAGGACCTGTTTCCGCAGCTCGGCGCTGCTCTCGGAAGGGGCAGCGCCATGCAGTTCATCGAAGGCCACCGGGTCCATCTCGACGCAGAGGTCGATGCGGTCCAGCAGCGGGCCGGACACCCGGCTGCGGTACTGCCGCACCGCGCTGGGCGAACAGGTGCAGGCTCGGGTAGGGTGGCCGTAGTAGCCGCATTTGCAGGGGTTCATGGCGGCGACGAGCTGGAAGCGGCTGGGATAAGTGGCGCTTCCGGCGGCCCGGCTGACCGTAATGCAGCCGTCCTCGAGGGGCTGGCGCAGCACTTCGAGGCTCTCGCGGGAGAACTCGGGCAGTTCGTCGAGGAAGAGGACGCCGCAGTTGGCCAGACTGCACTCGCCGGGGCGGAACTGCGCCCCGCCGCCTGCCAGCGCAGCCGAACTGGCCGAGTGATGGGGGCTGCGGAAAGGCCGTGCCGTCACGAGGCCCCGGCCTGCGGGCATCTGCCCGGCGATGGAGTAAATCTTCGTCGTCTCCACGGCTTCTTCCCGGGTCAGGGGCGGCAGGATGCCGGGCAGGCGGCGGGCCAGCATGGATTTGCCGGTGCCGGGCGCACCGACGAGCAGGACGTTGTGTCCGCCCGCAGCCGCGATGACCATCGCCCGGCGGGCCAGCGGCTGGCCGCAGACGTCGGCGAAATCGGGAACATGGTTCCACGCATCGGCAGGGTCGAAGGGGACAGGTATCGTAGGCAGGATGGGCTGGATGCCCCGCAGTGCATCCACGACCTGACGGGCCGTGGATGCAGGGTAGACCTGCATCTCGCTGCCGCAGGCCTCAGCGGCTTCGGCGGCGTTCTCGGCGGGGACATAGAGCGCCCGCACACCGCCGGCGGCAGCCTCCAGCGCCATGGGCAGGACGCCGGACACCGGGCGGAGACTGCCGTCCAGCGCCAGCTCCCCCAGAAAGGCCGTGTCCTTCGGCGGCGGCTCCAGCTGCCCGGAAGCGGCCAACACCGCCAGCAGCAGGGGCAGGTCATACACCGGGCCGGTCTTGCGGACGTCGGCGGGAGCGAGGTTGATGGTGATGCGGCGGTCAGGCCACTTGAAGCCCAGATTTTTCAGGGCTGCGTGGACGCGGTCGCCGCTCTCCCGGACGGCGGAGTCCGGCAGGCCGACGATGGAGAGGGCGGGCATCCCGCCCGAGATGTCGGCCTCGACTTCCACGGGGAAGCCGTTGAGGCCCTTGAGACCGAAGCTCTTGAGGACTGCGTACATGGGCGCTCCTTTCTGCCCGATGGGGCGGCAGAAACCATCCATAAAAGGGGATGACGGAATTTTTTGCGGTGCTTCGAAGCTTATTCTGAGATAACAGACAAAAGGAATGAAATGGTTGGCTAAGAACTGACTAAGAAATGGGAAAGACAGGGCGCAGGTGCCCAAGTTCGACACAATTTTCTGTTTGAATCTATTATATTAAAGGGCATGTGAGATGTCAACGAAACGCGGGCGATCTGCGATTGGAGGAAGAATCTTATGGTTGCGAAAGAGTACTGCTGTTACACCAGGCCCTATTCCAGGATCGAAGGCTTTCAGCTTGCACACACGCTGTACTACAGCGCAAGCGTAGAGGAAGAGGGAGTTGTACTGGCAGTGCGGCAACAGCAGGGAGAAGAGTGTGTCACGGAGCAGGTCATCTGCCCGGTGGGCGACTTCGGGCGGCTGATGTCCCTGATGCGGTATCTGTGCGAAAATGGAGTAGGGCTGGGCCACTGGCTGGATGTACTGGACGACGCAGGGCAGGTGTACTGGCCCTGCACGGCTGCAAATGGGCAGCAGGAGAGCGGAAAGCCTGCACGATTTGTGGCATTTGCTGGTTTTGAGGGGGCAAACTTGGTACATAATCCTGAATTGACACAAAGCGTATAAAAGCTTATATTATAAGTAGACTTGGATGAATTTGTCCATTATGGTCAAAAATTATAAAGGTAAGGTGTGCAATATGTATCAGGATGAGTATAAGCGCTGGCTGGCAGCGGATCTGGAGGACGCAGATCTGAAGCCGGAGCTGGCCAGGATCGAGGGAAACGACGACGAGATCAAGGACCGCTTTGCCGTTGCACTGAAGTTCGGCACCGCCGGCCTGCGCGGCGTGCTGGGCGCTGGCACCAACCGCATGAACATCTACGTCGTGCGTCAGGCCACCCAGGGCCTGGCAAACTGGGTCAAGACCCAGGGCGGCAATCAGACCGTGGCCATCAGCTACGACAGCCGCCTGAAGAGCGACCTCTTTGCCAAAACTGCCGCCGGCGTTCTGGCCGCAAACGGCATCAAGGTGCGCATTTATGATGCTCTGATGCCTGTCCCGGCCCTGAGTTTTGCCACCCGTTACTATGAGTGCAATGCGGGCATCATGGTCACCGCTTCTCATAACCCCGCCAAGTACAACGGCTACAAGGCCTACGGCCCCGACGGCTGCCAGATGACCGATGACGCCGCCGCCATCGTCTACGACGAGATCCAGAAGACCGATGTCCTGACCGGCGCAAAGTACATCTCCTTTGCCGAAGGCGTCGAGCAGGGCCTCATCCGCTTTGTGGGCGACGACTGCAAGAACGCCCTCTACGCCGCCATTGAGGCACGTCAGGTGCGCCCGGGCCTGTGCAAGACCGCCGGCCTGAAGCTGGTCTACAGCCCGCTGAACGGTTCCGGTCTGGTGCCGGTCACCCACGTTCTGAACGACATGGGAGTCACCGACATCACCGTCGTGCCGGAGCAGGAGTACCCCAACGGCTACTTCACCACCTGCTCCTACCCCAACCCCGAGATCTTCGAGGCTCTGAAGCTGGGCCTCGACCTCGCCACCAAGACCGGCGCCGATCTGATGCTGGCCACCGACCCCGACGCTGACCGCGTGGGTATCGCCATGAAGTGTCCGGACGGCAGCTATGAGCTGGTCTCCGGCAACGAGATGGGCGCTCTGCTGCTGGATTACATCTGCGCTGGCCGCATCGAGAAGGGTACTATGCCGAAAAATCCCGTCGCCGTCAAGTCCATCGTCTCCACCCCGCTGGCCGATGCCATCGCCGCCCACTACGGCGTTGAGATGCGCAGCGTACTGACCGGCTTCAAGTGGATCGGCGACCAGATCGCAAATCTGGAAGCTGCCGGTGAAGTGGATCGCTTTATCTTCGGCTTCGAGGAGAGCTACGGCTATCTGGCCGGCCCCTATGTCCGCGATAAGGACGCTGTCATCGGCTCCATGCTCATCTGCGAGATGGCCGCTTACTACCGCAGCATCGGTTCTTCCATCAAGGAGCGTCTGGAAGAGATCTACAAGGAGTATGGCCGCTACCTGAACAAGGTGGACAGCTTCGAGTTCCCCGGCCTGACCGGCATGGAGAAGATGGCTTCCATCATGCAGAAGCTGCGTGACGAGCCCCTCACCGAGCTGGCCGGCCACAAGGTGGTCAAGGTCACCGACTACAAGAAGCCCGAAGAGACCGGCCTGCCCGCCGCAAACGTCCTCATCTACACTCTGGACAACGGCGCTACCGTGGTCGTCCGTCCCTCCGGCACTGAGCCGAAGATCAAGACCTACTTCACCACTCTGGGCAAGGACCTGGCCGAGGCTCAGGCTCAGAAGGATGCTCTGGCCGCTGCCATCGAGCCCATCCTCGCATAACGCAGAAATTTCATAAAAAATTTATGCCCCCGTACAGCGCCAAAAGTGTTGCACGGGGGCATTTTTGATGGGCGAGGGCTGTTGCAGTTTGTGGGTGGATACGCTATAATATTCAATGAATAATAATACGCTCTGTGCAGTGCGGCGCAGGGCAGGAATAAAATGGGGCAGGTGTAAGAAATTGGAACATCGTGTGACGGCAGTCCTGGTGGCGGCTGGTTCTTCCACCCGGATGGGATTTGATAAACTGAGCTTCGATCTGGGCGGTGAGACCGTCCTGGAGCGGAGCGTCCGGGTCTTTGACGAGTGTCCGGAGGTGGACGAGCTGGTGATCGTGACCGGCGCGTCCGGTGAGAATGCCCAGCGGGCCGCTGCCTGCTGCAAAAAGCCGGTGCGGCTGGTGAAGGGCGGCTCGACCCGCGCCGAGAGCGCCCGCAGCGGTGTGGCCGCTGCCCACGGCAAACTGGTGGCGGTCCACGACGCGGCCCGGCCCTTCGTGAGCCAGAGCGTTATCGCCGATACGATAGCGGCCGCTGCCCGCTGCGGTGCCGCCGCCCCGGCGGTGCCGGTGAAGGACACCATCAAGCGGGCGAAGGGCGGAAACGGCAAGACTGTGCCGGAAGGCTGCATGGTGGAGAACACCCCCGACCGCAGCACCCTTTATGCGGTGCAGACGCCCCAGTGCTTCGACCGGGCCGCCTATCTGGCGGCGCTGGATGAGCTGGACGAGGCCAGCGCCCGCCTCGTCACCGATGATTGCAGCCTGTTCGAGCTGACGGGCCGTCCGGTGGAGCTGGTACAGGGCGACTACGCAAACATCAAGATAACCACCCGGGAGGACCTGCCTCGGGCCGAGAACGGAGGAAAGAAAATGCGCATTGGTCATGGTTACGACGTCCACCGTCTGGTGGAGGGCCGCAAGCTCATCCTGGGCGGCGTGGAAGTGCCGTATGAAAAGGGTCTGCTGGGCCACTCGGACGCCGACGTGCTGGCCCATGCGGTCATGGACGCCGTGCTGGGCGCAGCGGCGCTGGGCGACATCGGCCAGCACTTCCCCGATACGGCGGAAGAGTACGCCGGGGCCGACAGCCTCATGCTGGCCCGCCGTGTGGCAGAGATCATGACCGAGCACGGCTGGCGCATCGAGAACATCGACGCCACCATCCTCTGCCAGCGCCCGAAGCTGGCCCCCCACATCCCGGCCATGCGGGCAAAGCTGGCCGAGGCTTTCGGGATGCCGGTGGATGCCGTGAGCGTCAAAGCCACCACCGAGGAGCATCTGGGCTTTACCGGCGAGGGGCTGGGTATCGCAGCCCATGCCGTCGCCCTCATCGAAGCAGTGTGAACGGGAGAATGTGACCCATGACTCTGAACTCTATCGTAGCAAATTTCCAGACCTTCAAGCTGGTAGACCTGCTGGACATCCTCATCATCGCGTTCCTCATCTACCAGCTGCTGGGCTTCGTCAACCGCACCCGCGCCGGCCAGCTGGCCAAGGGCGCGCTCATCGTGATGGCGGTCTATCTGGTGGCCAACATCCTGAATATGCGCACCGTCACCTGGCTGCTCAACTCGCTGCTGCAAGTCGGTCTGCTGACGCTGGTGGTGCTGTTCCAGCCCGAGATACGGCGTGCGCTGGAGCGGATGGGCCAGACCGACCAGTGGGCCTATCGCTTCTTCAATAAAAACCGCTACAACGACACCAGCCTCAAGGGCGCATGGCGCAGCGCCATCATCGCCATCTGCGACGCGGCAGAGCGCTTTTCGGAGACCAAGACCGGCGCGCTCATCGTGCTGGAACGGAACACCAACCTTTCTGAGATCGTCCGCACCGGCACGCCTGTGAACAGCGCAGTCAACCTCGAGGTGCTGGGTACCATCTTCTACGAGGGTACCCCCCTCCACGACGGCGCAGCCATCATCGAGAATGGCCGCATCAAGGCGGCAGGCTGTGTGCTGCCCCTTTCCAACAACCTGGACCTGGGCAAAGACATGGGTACCCGCCACCGCGCCTGCCTCGGCATCGCCGAGAACTCCGACGCCATCGCCATCGTGGTCAGCGAGGAGACGGGCATCATCTCGATGGCGAAAAACGGTGTGCTCATGCGCCACTTTGACCGTCAGACCCTTTACACCCGGCTGGTGGATGAGATGATACCCAAGGAGACCGCCAGCGAGAAGAGCGCTGCCGAGGGCTGGAAGGCCCGGGGCAAGCGCCTGCTGAACTGGGTGAACAACAAGGAGGAGGATGAGCAGCAATGAGCACTGAGCAGAACAACGGCAAGCCTGCCGTACCCCCCAAGCGCAATCTGCTGAACGACCGCCGCATCCGGCTCCTGCTTTCTTTGCTGGGTGCAGTCATCGCGTGGATGGCTGTCACCATCGTCGTGCAGCCCGGCACCACCACCACCATCTATAATGTTCCGGTGGACTTCAGCTATGATTCGGCTGCCTACACTTCCCGGGGCCTGAGCATCGTTAATGCAGAGGAAAAAACGGTCAACCTGAAACTTTCCGGCGACGGCTACACCATCGGCAGCCTGTCGGCCAACGACTTTGTCGTCTACCCCGACTGGTCCAGCGTCCGCGACAGCGGCGAAAAGAGCCTGCGCCTTCAGGTGCGGAGCCAGAGCACCCTGCTCACCGGTGTGTCCGTCTCCATCGACGGCGACAACACCGTGGACGTGGTGTTCGATGTGGTGGAAGAAAAGACCCTGCCCATCCAGGTGACGACGAATTACCTGAAGATAGCAGACGGCTATATCCTCTACGGCACCGACATCTCGAAGGAGACGGTGACTCTCTCCGGACCCAGCACCGAGCTGAGTAAGGTAGAGACCTGCACCGCCGAGGTGACCTACAGCGGCGAGCTGACCAGTCCCGTCACTCTGGACACCGGCCTGCGTTTTTACACCCGCAGCGGCGGAGAGGTGAAATTTGAGTATACTACTCTGGAAACGGACAGCGTCGAGGTCACGCTGCAGGTGTATAAGCTGGCCACCCTGCCGGTGGAAGTCAGCTTTATCAACGCGCCCCGCGACTTTGACCCCTCGGTGCTGGTCTACTCCCTGAGCAAGAAGACCCTCAATGTGGCCGGCCCGGAGTCCCAGATCGACCGTCTGTCCACCCTGTCGGTGGGTACCATCGACCTTTCCACCTTTGCACTGGATAAGGTGTACGAAATGCCCATCGAACTGCCCAGCGGCATCCGCCTGCTGGACAACATCTCCAGCATCACGGTCAGCTTCGACAGCTCCCGTCTGGAAACCAAGACCATGAACCTGCCCGCCAGCTGTGTGCGGGTCATCAACCTGCCCTCCACCTACACCCTGACCGTGGAGACGGAGCGGCTGATGAACGTCACTCTCTGCGGCCCGGCCGGTTCGCTGGAAGCACTGAATCCGGAACAGGTGGTCATTGAGATCGACGCCGACGACTTCTATGTCGCCATCGGCCAGCAGAACATCGCCTGCCGCCTCTATGTGCCGGCCAACGACAAAATTTTTGCGCTGGGCAGCTATGTGGTGCAGTGCAAGATAGAAAGTAACTGAGTATATGATCCTGATCCATGATATTCGCCTGCCCCTCTCTGCCGGGGAGCCGCAGGCCTACGAAAAAGCCCTCCGCCTCGCCCGCATCCCCCGGGGAAAGGTGAGCCATCTGGGCATCGCCCGGCTCTCGGTGGACGCCCGCCACGGCCAGCCCAAGCTGGTGTACACCGTGGCCGTGACCCTGAAAGAGGAGGGGGAAGAGGCCGCCTGTGCGGGTGCTTCCCGCAGCGTTACCGTCCGGGGCAAGACCGATCTCTCGGTGCAGAACGGCACTCTGCCGCTGACGCACCGGCCTGTGGTCTGCGGCCTCGGCCCGGCGGGCCTCTTTGCGGCGCTGCTGCTGGCCCGTCAGGGCTACCGGCCCATCGTGCTGGAACGCGGCCCTGCGCTGGACGAGCGCGTCAAGGCCGTGGAGCATTTCTCCGCCACCGGTGAGCTGGACGAGAACGCCAACATCCAGTTCGGCGAGGGCGGCGCCGGCACCTTCTCGGACGGCAAGCTCACCACCCGCATCGGCGATGAGCTCTGCGGCTTCGTGACCGAAGTGTTCCTCGAGCACGGCGCGCCCAAGGAGATCGCCTGGCAGCAGAAGCCTCATGTCGGCACCGACCTGCTGCGGGGCGTCATCATTTCGATCCGAAAAGAGATCGAGTCGCTGGGCGGCGAGGTCCACTTCAACACAGCTCTCACCGGCTTCGAGCGGCGGGATGGCCAGCTCGTCGGCATCCAGACCACGGACGGTGCGTTCCCCTGTGAGGCGCTGGTGTTCGCGGTGGGCCACTCGGCCCGCGACACCTTCGGGATGCTGATGGACAGCGGCCTCGTGCTGGAGTGCAAGCCCTTCAGCGTCGGCTTCCGGGCAGAGCATCTCCAATCGGAGATCGAAAAGAGCCTCTACCACGAGGCGGCGGGCCATCCGGCCCTGCCGCGCGGCGAATATCAGCTTTCGCAGCACGTTGAAAAACGGTGTGTTTATACGTTCTGTATGTGTCCGGGCGGCCAGGTGGTGGCTTCGGCCAGCGAAAAGGGCCGCGTCGTGACCAACGGCATGAGCTATCACGCCCGCAGCGGCAGGAATGCCAACGCGGCCGTGGTGGTCAGCGTGGGTGGTGAAGACTTCGGCAACGACCCCCGGAAGGCCATCGCCTTCCAGCGGGAGCTGGAAGCCCGGGCCTATGCGGCAGGCCGTCCCGGCGGAGAGTATGCTGCCCCGGCGGAGAACATCCAGAGCTTTTTGGAGGGCAGGGGCCGGCTGAACATTGGCCGCGTCCAGCCCACCTATGACCGGGGCGTCGTCGCTGCGGACCTCGGCGCGCTGCTGCCGACCGAACTGGCCGACACTCTGCGGGCCGGTCTGCGGGCTTACGAGCGGAAAATTGCGGGTTACACCGCCCCCGAGGCCATTCTGACCGGCCTCGAGACCCGTACCAGCAGCCCGGTGCGGCTGAAACGGGAAGAAAATTTTGAATGCGCCCAGCTGGCAGGATTGTATCCCTGCGGCGAGGGTGCCGGATATGCGGGCGGCATCATGAGTGCCGCCGTCGATGGCCTGCGGGTGGCCCGCGCCATCATCAGCCGGTACAGCCCGGCAGAAGGGTGAGAAGTTGAATGACTGATCGTGAAGACGATTTTGACCGCACGGCGAAGGACAGCGAAGGCCGTAAGGTGCAGCAGGAGCTGGAACGCCAGCTCCGTGAGCTGGGCGACACCATGTCCGACTCCTTCCGACACGGCTTTGAGGGCCGGGGCGAGGAGATCGGCGACCGTGTGTGGGATGTGGGCCGCGCCGCGGTGAACGCCGCCGGTTATGGCATCTCGGAGGCAGGCCGGGCCTTTCAGGCCGGAAAACAGGAGTACCAGAAGCGGGCCGAGGAGGCCAGAAGCAGCGCCGGCGCCGGCGGGATGCCGGGCTGGGCGCGCAATTTCTTTGCGAAGAAGCCGGAACCGACGGCCATCGAGAATATCCGCACCAGCGCGAAAAAGCGCCACAGCGCAGGCGTCGCCATGCTGGCGACCGGCATCACCTTCGCCGTCCTCTTCGGCATCACGGCCATCGCCTGCTTCGGCACGGCGGGGGCGTTCACGTCCGGCGGCGTGATAGTGGCGGCTGATATGACGTTCCTCAGCGCTATCGGCGATCTTGCACTGGGTGCTATCGCGGCGACGGGGTGGTGCTCTGCCGCTGTGACCGCTGTGTTCGGCTGGCTGACCGCAGCGGGCGCGTCCCGGATGAAGGCCGCCAAGACTCTGGAGCTCTACGCCGATACCGCCGAGGGCTTCGACTGGCACAAGGGCCTGTCCCTCTCCATGCTGGCCGACCTGACGCATAAAAAGAAGACCAAGGCTCTCAAGACGCTGCGGAAATTCATCCACAGGGGCTGGCTCAGTGCCTGGCTGGACGAGAAAAACGACAGGCTCTACCTGACGGCAGAGGACTACCGCGCCGCACAGGAAAATCAGCCCCAGCCCGAACCGGAAAAAGCGCCGGAACAGGCCGGAGAAGTCCCCCTGAACCTCGAGACGACCCGCCGCTTTGCGCAGGTGCTCGAGAAGGAGCAGGAGCTCATGGAGGATGAGCGGGCTGTGGAGGAGCTGCAGCATATGCAGAAGACCACCGAGTCCATCTGTGCCTGGCTGGAAGCCCACCCCGAGAGCCTGCCCAAGGCCCGCCGCTTTGCGGAATACTATATCCCCACCACCCTCAAGCTCCTGCACACCTACAACGACGTGCAGAGCCAGCAGGGCGAGAACGCGGAGGCCATCCGCCGGGATATTGCGGGCATCCTGCACACCCTGAATCAGGCTTATGATAACCTCTACGATAAGCTTTTGTCGGACGTGGCGCTGGACGTTTCCAGCGAGATCGCTGCTCTGCAGGGGATGCTGGCGAACGATGGTCTGGCCGGGGAGGGATTGCGATGACCTACCGGGCCTGGAACACCAAGACCGTTGACCGCGCCGCCCTGAAAGAGCTGACAGCGGCCATCGCCCAGCAGAACACCGAAGAGCTGGAATACCAGAACATGGACGAAGAGTGGAGCGAGGAAAAGTACCGCTCTGTCCTCGCGGCCCAGCAGAAAGAAGCCGGCCTGCTGGCCGGCATCCTCGCTGCCCGGGGCATCACCGACCCCGCCGAGGCGCTGACCCTTCTGGCGGGCGAAGAAGAGCTGAGCGACCCCATGCTCCTGACCGACATGGACAAAGCCTGTGAGCGCATCCTGCGGGCCATCGACGAAGGGGAGACGATCGTCGTCTTCGGCGACTACGATGTGGACGGTGTGACCGCCACAGCCCTGCTCTATCAGCACCTGAAAGGGATGGGCGCCGCCGTCAAGTGTATGCTGCCCAGCCGGGAGGGCGACGGCTACGGCCTCTCGAAGAACGCCATCCAGTCGATCTACGATAAGGGCTGCCGCCTCATCGTCACGGTGGACAACGGCATCTCTGCCGTAGAGGAAGCCGCATTCGCGGCCAGCCTCGGCATCGACCTCATCATCACAGACCACCATCTGCCCCACGACACCCTGCCCCAGGCAGCGGCCATCGTGGACCCCCGCCGTGCCGACGACCACAGCCCCTTCAAGGGCCTGTGCGGCGCGGGCGTGGCCTTCAAGCTCTGCGCCGCGCTGGATGGCTGCCCGCCGGAAGAGATGCTGGAATACTGCGGCGACCTCGCCGCTGTTGGCACCGTGGCCGACGTCATGCCCCTGACAGGGGAGAACCGCACCATCGTCAAAGCAGGTCTGCGCCAGCTGCAAAATACGGACAGACCCGGCTTCTGCGCCCTTTTGGAAGAAGTGGGCCTTGCAGGCAAGCCGGTGACGGCAGAGAACATCAGCTATGCCATCGCGCCCCGCATCAATGCGGCGGGCCGGATGGACAGCGCTGTCACCGCTTTGCAGCTGGTGCTCTGTGAGGACGAAGACCGGGCGGTCGAACTGGCTCATAAGCTGAGCGACATCAACATCCAGCGGCAGGAGACGGAGATGGAGATCGTCAAAGCCGCGCAGGAGCTGCTGGACGCTGAGCCGGAACGCCTCGAAGACCGGGTCATCCTGCTCTGGGGCAGAGACTGGCACCCCGGCGTCATCGGCATCGTGGCCTCCCGCCTTGTGGAAAAGACCGGACGCCCGGTCATCGTGGTGTCGGTGGATGAGCACGGCGAGGGCAAGGGCAGCGGCCGCAGCGTGCAGGGCTTCAACCTGCACGAGTGCATCGCCTCCTGCGCCGACATCCTGCTCCGCTTCGGCGGCCACGCCATGGCAGCGGGCCTCTCGGTGCGGGAAGAGGATCTGCAGACGCTCCGCCAGCGGCTCAACGACTGGGCGGCCCGGGAGTGTCCCGTGCTGCGCACCCCGCCGCTGGAATGCGATCTGTCCGTCCACCTCGACCGCCTAACGGTGGAGAGCGTCCGCCGCCTCGACCAGCTGGCACCCTACGGTGCCGACAACCCCAGCCCGGTCTTCGTGCTGGAAAGGGCTGTCGTGGAGGGCGTCTACGCCGTCTCGGAGGGCAAGCACTGCCGCCTGCGTCTGCGGCAGGGCAATTCCAGCATCTACGCCGTCTGGTTCGGGATGCACCCGGAACAGGTGCCTTACTCGACGGGCGACGTCGTGGACGCAGCCATCAGCCTTTCGGTCTACGATTCGCCCCGGGGCGCACAGCTGTCGGGCCGCATCATCGAGCTGCACCCGGCGGGCCTCGGCAACACAGCTGCAGAGCAGGCCGCGCTGGTGCAGGCGCTGCGCCGGGGTACGCCCCTGACGCCGGAGCAGAAGGAGAGCATCGCCCCGGAGCGCAGCCATATCATCACCGTTTATCGGGAGCTGCAGGCGCGGCGCTGGCACGCCGAAGACCTGCAGCCCCTGTTTGCAAAACTCGGCGAGGAGAACACCGGCCGGACGCTGGTGGCCATCTCCGCGCTGGAACAGGTCGGCCTCATCACAGCGGCTGACCGGGGCGGGGCAAAGTTCTGGGAACTCGTGCCTGCCACCGGCAAGAAGAACCTTGCCGATGCGCCCATCCTGAAATGTCTGGAGGAACGATAAAGATGCCTGAGGGAAAGAAACCTGTCACCCCCTCGCCCACAGCACCGGCTGCGGCGAAAGAGGACAGCTATTCTGCAAAGACCCATCTCCATCAGCCCGTGCCGGTGACGGAGATGGCTACCGTGGCCGCAACGGCCCTGCCGGCCAACGCCCCTGAGGGGACCCTTCCCTCGGAGGTGCGGCCCGAGATCGTGACCTGGGAGAAGCTGGTGGAGGCCATCAAGGCCAGCGGCAAGGCCTACAACATGGCCATGATCGAAAAAGCCTACAATATGGCCAACGACGCCCACAAGGGGGTCTGCCGCCGCAGCGGTGAGCCCTATATCTGCCACCCGCTGGCCGTGGCCCGCCTCGTGCTGGACCTCGGCATGGACAGCGAGAGCATCGCTGCCGCCCTGCTCCACGATGTGGTGGAGGACACCCCCACCACGCTGGCCGACCTGACCGCCGCTTTCGGCGAAGAGGTGGCCGCGCTGGTGGACGGCGTCACCAAGCTGACCAAGATCCAATTTTCCAATATCGAAGAGCTGCAGGCCGAGAACCTGCGCAAGATGCTGCTGGCCATGAGCCGTGACGTCCGCGTCATGATCATCAAGCTCTGTGACCGCCTGCACAATATGCGCACCGGCGACGCATGGCCGGAGCAGAAGCGCCGCGACAAGGCCCGGGAGACCATGGAGGTCTACGCCCCCATCGCCAACCGTCTGGGCATCCTGAACGTCAAGGAGGAGCTGGAAGACCGCAGCCTCCACTACCTCGACCCCGTGGGCTACGAGGAGATCAACAAGATGCTCAGCGAGCGCGCGGGCGACGAGTTCCTGGCCAGCGTGTCGGGCGTCATCAAGAGCCGCCTCGAGGAGAGCGGCATCGAGGGCGCGACCATCAAGCGGAGAGTCAAGAGCATCTACGGCATCTACCGCAAGACCATCATGCAGAACAAGTCCTTTGATGAAATTTACGACATCTACGCGGTGCGCATCATCCTGGACACCCTGGCTGAGTGCTACAGCACCCTGGGCCTCATCCACGATATGTACCACCCGCTGCCCAACCGCTTCAAGGACTATATCTCCACCCCCAAGCCCAACGGCTACCAGAGCCTCCACACCACCGTCATCGGCCACGAGGGCATCCCCTTTGAGGTGCAGATACGCACCCGCACCATGGACGAGCAGGCCGAGTACGGTGTTGCCGCCCACTGGAAGTATAAAGAGGGCCTCGAGGGCCACGATAAACTGGACGAGCGGCTGGCATGGGTCAGCCAGCTGCTGGAAAACCAGCGCGTCAGCGAGGATTCCGGCAACCTGCTCCACGATTTGAAGAGCGACCTGCTGCCGGAGGAGGTCTTTGCCTTCACCCCGAAGGGCGACGTCATCAACCTGCCTGCGGGAGCAAACTGCATCGACTTTGCCTACGCCATCCACTCTGCCGTCGGCAACCGGATGGTGGGCTGTAAGGTCAACAACCGCATCGTCCCCATCGACCATGTCGTGGCGACGGGCGAGATCATTGAAGTTATCCTCGGCCCGGCGGACAAAGGCCCCAGCCGCGACTGGCTCAAGATCGTGCGCACCAGCGAGGCCAAGAGCAAGATACGCAACTGGTTCAAGAAGATGCGCCGCGAAGAGAACATCCAGCAGGGCCGCGATGCGCTGGCCAAAGAGCTGCGCCGGGAGATGATCTTCATCCCCGACGACCAGCTGGATGAGTTCGTGGGCAGCTGCAGCCGCCGTCTGCGCCAGAACAACGCGGAGGAAATTTACGCCGCCATCGGCTATGGCGGCATGACCATCGCCAACTGCCTGCCCAAGCTCAAAGAGGAGTGGCAGAAGCTCAAGGCCGCCGAGGCTGCTGAGAACAAGTCGGTGGAGGACCTGCCGAAGGTCGATCTGAGCCGCGTCCACGCCACCGACGGCGTGGTGGTGGAGGGCTTCGATAACACCCCCATCAAGTTTGCAAAGTGCTGCTCGCCCCTGCCCGGCGACCCCATCGTGGGCTTCATCACCCGGGGCTTCGGCGTCTCCATCCACAAGCAGAGCTGCGCCAACGCGGTGTCCAGCATGAAAGACCCCTCCAACGCCCCCCGCTGGGTCAAGGCGTACTGGGCCGACAGCGTCAAGGACAGCTACAAGGCCGGTCTGGAGATCATCGCCCTCAACCGCAACGAGCTGCTGTCCGATGTGCTGGCCGCGCTGGCTGACATCCGCGTCCCCATCTACGCCATGAACGCCCGTCAGGTGGAGAACAACTGTGCCGTCATCAGCCTGACCATCGGCATCAACAATACAGAGCACCTCAACCGGGTCGTGGCCCGTCTGTCCAAAGTCAAGGACGTGCTCAAGGTAACAAGGAGCTAATATGCGTGCAGTCATTCAGGCCGTATCCTCGGCCAGCGTCCGGGTCAACGGCGGTGAGCCGCGCCCCATCGGCCCCGGCCTCGTCATCCTGCTGGGCGTCAAGGACACCGATACTCTCGACATCGTGCCGAAACTGGCTGAAAAATGCGCGGGCCTGCGCATTTTCAAGGACGAAAACGACAAGCTGAACCTCAGTGCAAAGGACCTCGGGTACTCTGCACTGGTGGTGAGTCAGTTCACCCTCTACGGCGACACGAAGAAGGGCTTCCGCCCCAGCTTCATCAAGGCGGCAAGACCGCCGCTGGCTGTGGATGCCTACGAGCTGTTCCTCGCCGAGATGAACAGGCAGGGCCTCAAGGATGTCCAGCACGGCGAGTTCGGCGCGGATATGCAGGTGTCGCTGGTCAACGAAGGCCCCTGCACCATCGTCATCGACACCGACGAGTGGCATAAAGGAGAAAAATAAATCATGAAGGCATTTCATCTGGTCGGCCCTGCGCCGTTTTACACCAACAGCTTCCTGCTCATCTCGGACGCAGGCAGCGCGGTGGTCATCGACCCCGCCGCCGAGGTGCAGGAGTACGATAAGATCTTAAAGGAGCACGGCGGCAAGCTGAGCCTTATCCTCTGCACCCACGGCCACTACGACCATGTGGGCAGTGCGGGGGTCCTGAGCCGCGAGTGGGGCGCAAAGCTCTACTGTGAGCCCGCCGACTGTCGGGGGACCCAGCTGCTGCCCCTCAAGGGCTCGGACAGCGGCTACGAAGAGGGCGAGGTCATCCCCCTCGATGAGCTGCGCTTCACCGTCTGGCACACCCCCGGCCACACCGAGGGCAGCGTGGTGCTGCTGTGCGAAAACTATCTCTTCGTGGGCGACACGGTCTTTCAGGGCGGCATCGGCCGCACCGACCTTGAGGGCGGCGACAGCCGGAAGATGGACGAGAGCCTGCGCAAGTTCGCGGCCCTGCCCGTCCCGGCTGAGGCACAGGTGCTGCCCGGCCACGGCGATTTCTCCACCTTCGGGCAGGAGGCCGCCACCAACTTCTATATCAAAAATGCGCTGAGAAACGCATAAAAAGGCGGGATTTCACATGAATATCTATATCACGGGCCTCGGCTCAGGCTATGAGGTGGAGCACCTCGTCCGCCTGTTCTACCCAATGGCCCCGCTCACCCTCACCCCGCCCGAGGACGGCGCAGACTGCGTCTGGGCCGAGAAGCGGCCTGATAAGCTCTGGGCCATGGTGCGGCAGGGCGGCAAGAGCCGGACCGCCGAAGCGCCGCTGCCCATTCCCGTGGAAGAGGGCGGCGAGACGCCGGAATTTGCGCTGGCCAGCCTGACCTATGACCTGCTGCGCAGCTGGACGGGCATCCGCCCGCCCTGGGGCAAGATGACTGGCGTCCGTCCGGTGCGCCTCGTCCACGACAAGCGGGCCGCAGGCTGGACGGAAGAGGAGATCGACGATTTCTTTTTGAAGCGCTTCGACTGCTCGCCCGAAAAATACGGCATGGCCAAGGCCATCGCGGACTTGCAGGAGCCTATCCTGAAAGCAGGCAGCGCGCCCAAGACCTACAGCCTCTATATCGGCATCCCGTTCTGCCCCTCCCGGTGCAGCTATTGCAGCTTCGTCAGCTGCAACCTCGACCGTGACCGCAAGCTGGTGCAGCCCTATGTGGACTGCCTGTGCAAAGAGGTCGAGGCCATCCGGGACGAGGCCGACAAGGCCGGGCTGAAGCTCTGCAGCATCTACATCGGCGGCGGCACCCCCACCAGCCTCTCGGCAGCGCAGCTGCGCCAGCTCATGGGGACGGTGCGGGACTGCTTCGACCTTTCCGCCATCGTGGAATACACGGTGGAAGCCGGACGCCCCGACTGCACCGACGCCGAAAAGCTGGCCGTCATCAAGGAATACGGCGCGACCCGCATCTCCATCAATCCGCAGACCTTCTCGGATGAAGTGTTGGCGAACATTGGCCGCAGGCACTCGGCCCAGGACATCCTCGACTGCTATGCCGAGGCCCGGGCCGCAGGCCACGACGACATCAACATGGACCTCATCGCTGGCCTGCCCGGCGACACGGTGGAAGGGTTCGAGAAGAGCCTGCGTCAGGCTATCGCCCTCGACCCTGAGAACATCACCGTCCACACCCTGACCCTCAAGCGGGCCTCCCGCATCGTCATCGAGGACCAGAAGGAGAATGACTACGCCGATGTGGCCGCCATGCTGGAAAAGTGCCATCTGCTGGCCGAGGCGGGCTATCGGCCCTACTACCTCTATCGTCAGAAAAATACCCTCCAAAACCTGGAAAACGTGGGCTGGTGCAAGCCGGGCCACGAGGGGTATTATAATATCTATATCATGGAAGAAGTCCAGACCATCCTCTCGGCCGGCGCAGGCGGCAGCACCAAGCTGGTGGCCGACGGCGGCAAGCGGATGCAGCGCATCTTCAATTTCAAGTATCCGACAGAATACATCCAGCGTTTCGACGAAGTGCTGGAACGGAAAAAAGGAGTGGCGGTTTTTTATGATCACGATTTGGGTACCGAAACGTCTGGTTGAGATAGACCTGTACAACGTCGCAGCCCAGAGCCCGGCGGCGCTGGCGGAGATGAGCGAGAAGAGCTACCGCCAGCGGGTGGCCTATGCTGCCCAGAAGATCAGGGACTCCCGCGCCAAGATCGTCATGCTCACCGGCCCGTCGGCCAGCGGCAAGACGACTTCGGCTCATAAGGTGGCCGAGGCTCTGGAAGCCTCCGGCACCCCGGCCCATGTCATCAGTCTGGATAATTTCTTCAAGGGCGCTCAGTATTACCCCCGCCTGCCCGACGGTACGCTGGACTACGAGAACCCCGACACGCTGGATATGCCCCTCATCCGCCAGTGCCTCAGCGATCTGAGCACCACCGGCAAGACCGTGCTGCCCATCTACGACTTCACCACCGAGTCCCGCTCTTCCGAGACGGAGACGCTGGACCTCAAGGGCGGCGTCTGCATCGTGGAGGGCATCCATGCCCTGAACCCTGAGCTGACGGGCCTTGTGAAGGGCGACGACGTCTACCGCATTTACGCCGGCCTGCGGGAGGAATACTGCATCGATGGCCGCCGTGTCATCAACACCCAGGACATCCGCCTCTGCCGCCGCACCCTGCGGGATGCCGCCGCCCGGGGCCGCAGCCCCGCCAAGACCCTCGCCATGTGGGACAGAGTCCTCGACGGCGAGACCCGGTATATCAAGGGCTTCAAGACTACGGCAGACTTTTTGCTGGACACTTCCTTCACCTACGAGCTGGGCCTCATCGCAAAGCTCCTGCGCCCGGTGAGCCAGCGCTTCACGCTGGAAGGCCACAACGCGGAGCTCTGGGACGAGACGGCCCGCCGCTTCGAGCATGTGGCTCCGGTGGAGCTGGAGCTTCTGCCCGCCGACAGCATGCTGCGCGAGTTCTACGCAGGCGAAGTGTAAAAAACATCAGAACGTGGAACGTGTGCAAATTGCGAAAAAACTGTTTCCAAATCCGCACGATTCTGTAAAACTTGGGTGGGATTCGTTGCATTCCCCCCGGGAGTGCGCTATAATGAAAATAATCTCCGGCGGCACAGGGACAGCCTGAGCAGAAAACGCAGAGGAGTGCTGCCCACCCCGGGCATAGACAAGTGAGGTGTCTTTTATGGACTTCAATAAGATCAAGGAAATGGGCCTCGAGTATGCCGAGAAAGGCAAGAATGCCGCGCTGGATCTGGCCGAAAAGGGCCGCACCCAGGCAAAGATCGTGAACGCGCAGAGCAAGCTGTACAAGGCGCAGCGCCAGCTGGGCGCTCTGGTGTATAGTCTGGCCAAGGGCAACGAGGAGAACCAGCCCCTTGTGGACAAATACATCGAGATGATCGCCAACATTGAGCAGGAGCTCTCCGACCTGAAAGCCTCTCTCGAGCCGGATACCGTCATTGAGACGACGTTCGAGGAGACGGAAGAGGCCGCCGCCGACGTGACGGCTGACGCAGCCGCAGAGCCCGCCGAGGCAAAGCCCGAGGACAACGAGGCCAAGACCTGCCCCCAGTGCGGCGCGCCCGTCTCGGACGACGCGCTGTTCTGCAACAAGTGCGGCGCACAGCTGTAAGCGAAAAAGCCCACGCAGGGCGGTGTCCCCCGGGGGATGCCGCCTTTTGTTGTGAATGAAATGAAAATTTTGCCGCAAAAAGCCGGAAAATGCGCTTGTACCCTTGCATTTCGGCAGATTCTGCGGTACAATTTGAATCTGTTCGCAGATGTTTTCGGAATGCGGAAAGGAGACGCCCCATGCAGGACTGGACGCCGAGGGAACACTATACGGCGGAAGACCTCGTGGAGATCATCCGCATCCTGAGAGACGGGGAGAACGGCTGTCCGTGGGACAAAGTCCAGACCCACGCTTCCATCCGGAAAAACTTTCTGGAAGAAACGTGCGAGGCGCTGGAAGCCATCGACGCTGACGACCCTGTCATGATGCAGGAAGAGCTGGGCGACGTCCTGATGCAGGTGGTGTTCCACACCGTCATCGAGGAGGAACGGGGCCGTTTCGACATGGAAAAGGTCTGCCGCGAGGTGTGCGAGAAGCTGGTCTTCCGCCACCCGAACATCTTTGCTTCCTCGGCGGCGGAAAATGCTGGTATAAACAGCTGGGATGCGCTCAAAAATAAGGAAAAGGGCCGCACGACTCTGGCCGATGAGCTGGACACCGTCCCGGCCACCCTGCCCGCCCTGATGCGCACCCAGAAGCTCCAGAAGCGGGCCGCGCGGTTCGGCTGCGGGCCGGAGGATGCCGCCGGTGCGGCCAGGGTTCTGGACAGCGCCAGGGCCGCGTGGGACGCACAGCAGACGGCAGAGAACGCCGGTGAGCTGCTGCTGGCCGCCGCCGATGCCATGCGTCTGGCCGGTGTGGATGCCGAAGAGGCCCTGACCTTTGCGGCAAAGCGCTTTACCCAGAGGCTGGAAGCGGACGAAACGTAAACGGGTACCAGACGGTCAGACCGTCTGCTCGAATAGAAAATGTTGAGAATATTGTGGAGGCTTTTATTATGACCAAGACCGATCTGATCGCACAGGTTGCGGCAAACACTGAGATGAGCAAGAAGAGCGCCGAGATGGCTGTCAACGCTGCATTCGAGGCACTGGGCAAGGCTATGGCCGAGGGTGAGAAGATCTCCATCTCCGGCTTCGGCACCTTCGAGGTGCGTGAGCGCGCTGAGCGTCAGGGCATCAACCCCCGCACCCGCGAGGCCATCACCATTGCTGCTTCCAAGAGCATCGTGTTCAAGCCGGGCAAGGCTCTGAAGGACACCCTGTAAGAGAAAACCCATCGCCGCCGGAACCTTTAGGCCCGGCGGCTTTTTTAATAGAGGAACAACCTCTCCGTCACGCCTACGGCGTGCCACCTCCCCTAATAGGGGAGGCTTTGGCATATCGTAAAGCTTTGCCTCTTCGCCAGAGGCTCCCCTCGATAGGGGAGCTGTCGAGCGACAGCGAGACTGAGAGGTTGATACAAGGAGTTTAGAAATGCGTTTAGACAAATATCTGAAAGTTTCGCGGCTCATCAAGCGCCGCACGGTAGCAAACGAGGTGGCCGACGCGGGCCGCATCCTCATCAACGGCAAGACCGCCAAGGCCAGCCAGGCCGTCAAGGCCGGCGACATCATCGAGGTCACCTTCGGCAACCGGCCCATCAAGGTGAAGGTCCTCTCCGACGTGGAGCCCCGCACCAAGGACGTGGCCCGCGAGATGTACGAGATCATCGAGCAGGACAATGTGCTGGCAGCCGCCCACGACGCCCCGAAAGCCGAGTAAATCCGGCATGACCCCGCCCCGCCCTGCATAAGATGGCAGAAAAGGGGAGGGGAATGTCATGAAACAACAGGACGCAAAGCCGGAGCAGGCTCTGCCGCACGACATCATCCTGGAGGGGCGGAACAAGCTGACCGTCACCGGTGTGCGGCGGGTCATCCGCTGCGACGCCGAGGGGGCGGCACTGCTCACCTCGAAAGGGACGCTGGAACTCACCGGGGCCGAGCTGAGCGTCACCAGCCTCGACCTCGACAAGGGCGAAGTCAAGCTTACAGGCCGGGTGGACACGCTGGAATACACCGCAGAGCATACGCCGGGCGGCTTTCTGCGCCGTCTCGTCCGGTGATGGGCCCGGCGCTTTCGCCCGGGGCGGTGGGGCAGGAGATGGCGGCCTGCGCGGTGCTGGGCGGTGTGCTGGG
>OOCA01000129.1_pt1 | contig 63684 bp, 50 predicted proteins | sample 1671591 | NCBI WGS metagenome assembly OOCA01 (sample SAMN06348172, study PRJEB24527) | human gut metagenome | biome: human gut; feature: ankylosing spondylitis patient; material: feces | host: Homo sapiens | place: China | collected 2015-10 | reverse complement strand
TGTCCAGCATCAGGCCGATGCGGCTGGGGATGCCCTTGAAGTACCAGATGTGGCTGACGGGAGCGGCCAGCTCAATGTGGCCCATGCGCTCACGGCGGACCTTGGCCTTGGTCACTTCAACGCCGCAGCGGTCGCAGATCTTGCCCTTGTAGCGGATGCGCTTATACTTACCGCAGTGGCACTCCCAGTCCTTGGTAGGTCCAAAAATGCGCTCACAGTACAAGCCGTCGCGCTCCGGCTTCAGGGTGCGGTAGTTGATGGTCTCAGGCTTTTTGACCTCGCCGTAGCTCCAGTTGCGGATCTGCTCCGGGGAGGCAAGGCCGATCTTGATGGAATCGAAAACGTTGTTTTCCATGAAACGAACCCTTTCTTAATCTCTAGTTGTCTCGATGATACAGGCGGCTTTCTTGTTCAGACCACAGGCCCCTTTCCCCTTCCGCAGCACGCGGAACAGGGGGCTTGAGGCTTGTGTTCTTTGTCTGATCAGAAATCTACTTCGTCAGAAGAAGCGGGAGCTTCGGCACCGGAGTTATTGTCCTCCAGCACAGAAGGATCATCGAAACCGGCATCGGCATCCTTAATATTATAATCGTTGAGCAGTTCGCTCTCCTGCACGACGTTCTCAGTGCCGGCAACATCGCGCATATCAAAGCCGGTCTCTTCGTCGTCGAAGTTCTGACGCATGTCGATCTCGTTGCCGTCCTTGTCCTGAACAACAACGTCCAGACCCAGAGACTGCAGTTCCTTCAGCATAACGCGGAAGGACTCGGGGATGCCGGGCTGCGGGATCGGCTCACCCTTAACGATGGCCTCGTAGGTCTTCACACGGCCCTCCACGTCGTCGGACTTGACGGTCAGGATCTCCTGCAGAGTGTAAGCAGCGCCGTAAGCTTCCAGTGCCCAGACTTCCATTTCGCCAAAGCGCTGGCCGCCGAACTGGGCCTTGCCGCCCAGAGGCTGCTGAGTGACCAGAGAGTAGGGGCCGGTAGAACGTGCATGGATCTTATCATCGACCAGGTGATGCAGCTTCAGGTAGTACATATAACCGACGGTAACGCGGTTATCGAACTTTTCGCCGGTGCGGCCATCGTAAACGGTGGTCTTGCCATCGCGGTCCAGCTCGATCTTGGAGAAGTCGATGATGTGTCCCTTCTCGCCCATGATCTTGGGGAGCTTCGTGGGATATGCAGGAGCATTCTCGCCATGCCACATCTCGCGGGCGGTATCAAAGGTATCGCCGATGTCGTTCTCACGAGCAGAGTCGAAGACGGGAGTCATGACCTTGATGCCGCATGCCTTGGCAGCGTAGCCCAGGTTGACTTCCAGCACCTGACCGATGTTCATACGGGAAGGAACGCCCAGGGGGTTCAGCACGATGTCCAGCGGGGTGCCGTCGGGCAGGTAGGGCATATCCTCCTGCGGCAGGATGCGGGAAACGACACCCTTGTTGCCGTGACGGCCTGCCATCTTATCGCCGACGCTGATCTTGCGCTTCTGAGCGATGTAGCAGCGGACCACCTCGCGCACACCGGGCTGCAGCTCGTCGCTGTTCTCCGGGGTGAAGACCTTGACGTCCACGATGATGCCGTACTCGCCGTGAGGCACACGCAGAGAGGTGTCACGCACCTCGCGGGCCTTCTCGCCGAAGATGGCACGGAGCAGGCGCTCCTCAGCGGTCAGCTCGGTCTCGCCCTTCGGGGTGACCTTGCCGACCAGAATATCACCGCTCTTGACCTCGGCGCCGATGCGGATGATGCCGCGCTCGTCCAGGTCCTTCAGAGCATCCTCAGAGACGTTGGGGATGTCGCGGGTGATCTCTTCGGGTCCCAGCTTGGTGTCGCGGGACTCGGTCTCATATTCCTCAATGTGGATCGAGGTGTAAACGTCCTCACGGACGATCTTCTCGTTCAGCAGGACGGCGTCCTCGTAGTTGTAGCCCTCCCAGGTCATGAAGCCGATGAGGGCGTTCTTGCCCAGAGAGATCTCGCCGTTGCGCATTGCGGGGCCGTCGGCCAGCACCTGACCGGCCTTGACGTTCTCGCCCACCTCGACGATGGGGCGCTGGTTGATGCAGGTGCCTGCGTTGGAGCGGGCAAACTTGACCAGAGAATAGTTGTCCACGGCGCCCTGAGCGTTGCGCACCTCGACATGGTCAGCGTCCACCTTCTCAACGATACCGTCGTTCTTTGCCAGAACCGCGGTGCCGGAGTCGGTAGCAGCCTTGTACTCCATACCGGTGGCAACGATGGGCTGCTGGGTGACCATCAGAGGCACTGCCTGACGCTGCATGTTGGAGCCCATCAGAGCACGGTTACAGTCATCGTTCTCCAGGAAGGGGATGCAGGCGGTAGCGACAGAGACCATCATTCGGGGCGAGACGTCCATATAATCGACCTTCTCGGCGTCGATCTCCAGGATGTCGTCGCGGCGGCGGGCAGAAACGCGGGCGCGCTTGAAGTGCTTGGTCTCGTCCAGAGGCTCGTTGGCCTGAGCAACGACGTACTCGTCCTCGACGTCAGCGGTCATATACTCGACCTCGTCGGTGACGACCTGGTCGATGAGGCGGCCCTTCTCGTCGTAGGTCTTCTTGACCTTGCGGTAAGGAGCCTCAACGAAGCCGTACTCATTGATCTTGGCGTAGGATGCCAGATAGGAGATCAGACCGATGTTGGGGCCTTCAGGAGTCTCGATGGGGCACATACGGCCATAGTGGCTGTAGTGGACGTCGCGGACTTCGAAGCCTGCGCGGTCACGGCTCAGACCGCCGGGGCCCAGAGCAGACAGACGGCGCTTGTGGGTCAGCTCAGCCAGAGGATTGTTCTGGTCCATGAACTGGGACAGCGGAGAAGAACCGAAGAACTCCTTGATGGCGGCGACCACAGGACGGATATTGATGAGGGCCTGCGGAGTGATGACGCTCTGATCCTGGCTCTGCAGGGTCATGCGCTCACGGATGACGCGCTCCATGCGGGAGAAGCCGATGCGGAACTGGTTCTGCAGCAGCTCACCGACGCTGCGGATGCGGCGGTTGCCCAGATGGTCGATGTCATCGGTGGTGCCGATGCCGTGGCCCAGGCCGTTCAGATAGTTGATGGAAGACAGGATGTCGGTCACGGTGACAGTGCGGCCGATGAGCTGGTCGTGGTTGCGGCGCAGCAGCTCCTTCTGCTCTTCCACGTCCGAAGTGGTGTCGAGGATCTTCTTGATCTCCTCAAAGGAGCAGCGCTCGTTGATGCCGCACTCCTTGACGTCGAAGGAGAAGAAGCCCTGAGCGTCAACACAGCCATTGGTGATGACCTTGACCTTCTTGCCCTCGACGTTCAGCACGACGACATTGACGCCGGCGTTGTCAGCGGCCTCAGCCAGCTGACGGGTGATCTTGGCATCCTTCTCGATGAGCAGTTCGCCGGTCAGAGGAGCGACGACGTTCTCGGCGGCGATGTGGTTCATGATGCGGCGTGCCAGAGACAGCTTCTTGTTCATCTTATAACGACCGAACCGGGACAGGTCGTAGCGGCGGGGGTCGAAGAAGAGCATGTTGAGCTGGCTGGTAGCGGACTCCACCGTGGGAGGCTCACCGGGGCGCAGCTTACGGTAGACTTCCAGCAGGCCTTCCTCGGTGTTCTTGGTGGTATCCTTTTCCAGAGTGGCAAGGATGCGCTCATCCTCGCCGAAGTAGTTCAGGATGTCCTCGTTGGAAGACAGGCCCAGTGCGCGGCAGAGCACGGTGACGGGCAGCTTGCGGTTCTTATCGATACGGACATAGAACACGTTGGAAGCGTCGGTCTCGTACTCCAGCCAGGCACCGCGGTTGGGGTTCATGGTGGCGCTGTACAGGTCGTTGCCCACCTTATCGTGATCATGGCCGTAGAATACGCCGGGAGAACGGACCAGCTGGCTGACGATGGCGCGCTCTGCACCGTTGATAACAAAGGTGCCGGCGTCGGTCATCAGGGGGAAGTCGCCCATGAAGATCTCCTGGTCCTTCACCTCGCCGGTCTCCTTGTTCAGCAGACGGGCGGTGACGCGCAGGGGTGCTGCATAGGTCACGTCGCGCTCTTTGCACTCTTTGATGCTGTACTTGGGCTCTTTATCGAGACGGAAGTCCACGAAGCTCAGTGCCAGATTGCCGGTGTAGTCCTCAATGGTGCCGATGTCGTGGAAGACCTCTTTCAGGCCCTCGTCCAGGAACCACTGATAAGAGTTCTTCTGGACCTCGATCAGGTTCGGCATACTGATGACTTCGTCGATGTGGGAGAAGCTCATGCGCTCGGTTTTGCCGAGCTTTACGGGCTTGACTTTCATCATAAAATCAACCACTCCTTACTTTTATACTCTACGGGATGTCGTATACACGGGTCAAATTTGAGCAGACACACATAATTCGACCCGCGTCGAAGGGAACGTTTCGGCGTTTTTCACAAACTTTTCGGTTTGACCCGTCCAGCCGCCGCCTGCACATTCCTCTTTTTGGCGCACTAGTCCATTATGTGATACTAATGCAGTATACACCCTAAAAGCCTTGCTGTCAAGCCATTTTTCAGATTTTTGCCAAAAACAAATTTATTTTTTCTTTCATTTTCGCACGCCCGGCAGCGTGTTGCGTTTTGCTGTTTTAGGGCTTGATTTTTTTATTTTGCACGTTCCTGTTCATAATCCCCTTGTGCAATTTGTCTATCTTTGCCCTTGTGTTTTGGCGTATTACTTTTACAGTCGGATATGCCCGTTTTCCCTTGCGGCCCTTTTTTGTGAAAAAGCAGCTCAGAAAAGCTCGCAGGCTTTTCTGAGCTGCAAATATAAAAATAATGTTTCCTCTAATATTGCCAGAGCGCAAGCGGCGGCAATTATGATCGTTCACTCATCCAGATAATCCCGCAGGCGCTTTGCACGGCTGGGATGCCGCAGCTTGCGCAGGGCCTTGGCTTCGATCTGCCGCACCCGCTCCCGGGTCACATTGAACTCCTTACCCAGCTCTTCCAGCGTATGCGCCCGGCCATCCTCCAGCCCGAAGCGCAGTGCGATCACCCGCTCTTCCCTCGGTGTCAGGCTTTTGAGCACGCTGAACAGTTCCCGCCGCAGCAGCTGCCGCCCGGCTTCATCCACCGGGACGCCTGCATCCTCGTCCTGAATAAAATCTTCAAGGTGGGCATCCTCTTCCTCGCCCACCGGCGTTTCCAAGCTGATGGGGTCCTGCGCCAGCTGCAGCAATTCCCGCACACGGTCCGGCTCCATGTCCAGCTGAACAGCGATTTCTTCCGCGGTAGGCTCCCGGCCATTTTTCCGCAGCAGGTCACCCGTCGTCTTTTTGACCCGGTTGATGCTCTCCACAAGGTGCACCGGGATGCGGATGGTCCTCCCCTGATCCGCAATGGCGCGGGTGATGGACTGACGGATCCACCACGTGGCATAGGTGGAAAATTTGAAGCCGCGCTCCGGCTCAAACTTTTCCGCCGCCTTCATCAGGCCGAGATTGCCTTCCTGAATGAGATCCAGAAACGGCAGGCCCCGCCCTGCATAGCGCTTTGCCACCGACACCACCAGCCGCAGGTTCGCTTCGCTGAGCTTCCGCCGGGCATCCTCGTCCCCGGCCTGCGCGGCACGGGCAAGCTCCGTTTCCTGTTCTGCCGTCAGCAGCGGCACCCGGCCGATCTCCTTCAAATAGGCCTTTACCGGGTCGTCCAGCGCCACCCCCTCTGCCGAAAGCTCATGTTCCAGCCTGCCGATCTGCGTTTCATCCAACGCAGGCAGGTCCGCTTCCTCTTCGGTCAGGTGCACGCCGCGGGCCTCCAGTGCCGTATACAGCTCGTCCAGCTGTGCCACATCGTAATCCTGTTCGTCCATGGCACGGCTGATCTGCTCCGGTGTCAGGGCATGGCGGCGTGCCCGCGCGGCCAGTGTTCTGGCCAATTCCTCCGTTTGCGACAATTTCTGCATGGTTCCTGCTCCTTTCCTCTCCTGCTCCAGCCGGAGGGGAAAGCGGGGATCATTCTTCTACAGGCACATTTCCCTGCTTCTTTTCGCGCATCGACTGGAAGTAATGACTCAGTTCCTCATTGGACATATGCGCCGCCTTGCCTGCCATGGGCATCCCCCGGGCAATGCGGTCCAGATACAGCCGGATATCATCCGGCGTACAATTCACATCGCTGTATTGTGCCGCAAGATGGCTCAGTTCATTCAGCGCTTCTTCGCTTACAAAAGCGCGCAGCGTGGTCAGGCTGATCTCAATGCCCTCCTGTCGGCAGCGCAGCATGGCTTCAAACAGCTCCTTCTGCTGCGGCAGCACGAACTGCTCTGCGGTCAGCTGCCCCTGCACCAGATCGATATAGTGCGGCTCCCGCAGCATGGCCGCCAACAGTCGCTGCTGTGCGCTGGCAATGCCCAGCGCCTGACTGCCGCCCGCACTGTACGGCACGTTGATCTGATTCATCTCACCGGACTTGAGCGCCTGCTGCTTTTTCTCCCAGCGGTGCTTGCTGCCCGCCCTCTTCACGGCGGTCTCCAGCTGGGTCATGATGGCTGTTTTGGAGATGTTGGTCTCCTCAGCCAGACGCCCCGCATACACTTCCTGCTCGGTAGGGTTGGAGCGCTCTGCCAGCATATTCACAGCTTCCTTCACATATTCCAGCCGCTGGGCATCCTGTGCCAGATCATACTGGCTGCGCAGACGGCCCAGCCGGAAGTCCAGTGCATTGCCCACACCATCCAGCAGAGCCTTGAACCGCTCTGCGCCATACTTTTTGATGTACTCGTCCGGGTCCTTTGCACCGGGGATCTGCAGCACACCCACCTTTACCGGGCTGTTGTGGAACAGTTCCAGCGAGCGCAGCGTGGCCTTCTGGCCTGCTTCGTCCGAATCGTAGCTCAGGATCACCTCGTCAGCATACTCGCTGATGAGCCGCACCTGCTCCGGGGTCAGGGCCGTGCCGCAGGCGCACACTGCTGTGTCGATGCCTGCCTGTTGCATACTGATCACGTCCATGTAGCCCTCGCACAGCACGAACCGGCGCACCGCGCTGCGCTTTGCGATCTGCAGCGCAAACACCGTCTCTGATTTGTGGTACACCAGCGTTTCCGGGCTGTTGACATATTTCGGTTTGGAATCGTCCAGCACGCGCCCACCAAACGCAATGATGTTGCCGCGCAGGTCAAAGATGGGGGTCATCACCCGCTTCCAGAACAGGCAGTAGATGCGGCCGGACGCACTGCGCTTGAACAGGCCGCTGGCATCCAGCTCCTGCTGATTGTAGCCCTTATCGCGCAGGAACTGATACAGCGCCTGTCCGTCGTTGGGCGCATAGCCCAGCCCGAACCGGACAATCGTCTTGTCGTCCAGACCGCGCCGCCGCCAGTAGGCACGGGCCTGACGGGCTTCCTCCACGGTGGAGTTCAGGCAGGCGTGGAAAAACCGTGCCGCCTCCTTGTTCATGGAGAGGATGCGGCTGCGCATCCGGCCTGTTTTGTCGTCCTCCTGCGGCTCCGGCATACCGGCCCGCGCTGCCAGCAACTTAACGGCCTCCGGGTAATCGATGCTGTTGATCTTTTTCGTAAAGGTAATGGCATCGCCGCCTGCGCCGCAGCCAAAGCAGTAAAAGCTCTGGGTGTCCGGGTAGACGTAGAATGATGGCGTTTTTTCGCTGTGAAAGGGGCACAGGCCGCCATACAAACGTCCCTTGCGCTTGAGCTGCACATAGCTGCCCACCAGCTCCACAATGTCGGTGCGGCGGGTCAGTTCTTCAATGTATTCGTGTGGGATCATGGATCTTTCAAACGACCTTTCGGATTTATAGGACATGCCACTTCCGGGGCACAAACAATTCCTCAAAAGTGCGGATGGCAAATTCATCGCTCATGCCACTGATGTAATCGGTCACTGCGCGTTCTCCGCCCTCCTGATAAGCCAGCTGGATGTAGAAGTTGGACATCCGGTCCACATGGTTCAGGTAGTAATCGTACAGTTCCCCGATCACCTTGTCCACCTTCTGCTCTTCCCGCTTGGCGGTCTTGTCCACGTACACGGTGGCGTACATGAAATCCCGCAGCGCAAGGAAGGCTTCGTTTTCCTCTGCGCCCACCTTCACATCCCCATCGCTGTTGGCAAGGATACTGTTGATCATGGTGGTGATGCGGGCAGATTTTGTCTGGCCCAGCACGGCGGTGCAGTCCTTCGGCAGGGTGGCTGGGTCCAGCACACCGGCGCGCACCGCGTCCTCAATGTCATGGTTCACATAGGCGATCTGATCCGCCATGCGCACGATGCGCCCTTCCGGCGTTGCCGCCCAGGTGCCCTTTGTGTGGGTCACGATGCCGTTGCGCACCTCCCACGTCAGGTTCAGGCCCCGGCCGTCCTTTTCCAGCTTGTCCACCACACGCAGGCTCTGCATGTAGTGCTTGAAGCCGTCCGGGCACAGCTCATTCAGCGCGCGCTCCCCGGCATGGCCAAACGGCGTGTGGCCCAGATCATGGGCAAGGCTGATCGCTTCGGTCAGATCTTCGTTCAGCCGCAGGGCGCGGGCAATGGTCCGCGCGATCTGCGAGACCTCCAGCGTATGGGTCAGTCGGGTGCGGTACAGATCTCCCTCCGGCGAGAGGAACACCTGCGTCTTTTGTTTGAGCCGTCGGAACGCCTTGCAGTGCAGCACCCGGTCACGGTCACGCTGGAACACCGGCCGGATCGGGTCCTGCTCTTCCGGCAGCATGCGGCCGCGGCTCTGGTCGCTGAAGGTAGCCCACGGCGCGAAGGTCATATGTTCGATCTCTTCTGTGCGCTGACGTACATCCATACAAAGTCGCCCTCCCTTTTTGTCGCCATTCCCCCTCTCTGTTTCGGCACAGCCGATCCCAATTGCTGCGTCTGCGGCAATTGTAGCACACCCGCTTTGTCGAAGGGGGAAAAAGCCTGTCGGTTCGCAAAATAATGCTTGCTTTTTTATTTTTGCCGCTGCTGGGTTCAGAACGGTGCGTAGAACGGGTCGGATACCGTCACCTGCGCGCTGCCGCGCGTCAGCTCCCGCAGCTGTTCCAGCAGCGGGCCTTCGGTGTGTTCCGGCATCTGCCAGCACAGGGTCACGCGATCCGTGAACTGCGGCGCGGCCTGTTTTGCTCCCGCCGCATCGATCAGCAGCGATGCACGCTCATAAAGGGAGTAATCCACCGTCACGCTCAGCTCCACCACGCTGCGCACCGTGACCACCTCGGCATTTTCCAGTGCACGGGCCGTAGCCGTGGTGTATGCACGCACCAAGCCGCCGGTGCCCAGCAGCACGCCGCCAAAGTAACGGGTCACCACCACGATCAGATCCGTCAGGCCGCTGTGCTGCAGCACCTCCAGCGCTGGTGTGCCCGCCGTCTTGGCCGGTTCACCATCATCTGAATAGCGTTCCCGGTTGCCTTCCCGCAGGCGGTAGGCATACACATTGTGGCGGGCGGTGCGGTTGGCCGCACGCACCTGTTCCAGAAATGCAACGGCAGCTTCCTCGCTGTCCGCAAATGACAACGCCGCAATGAAGCGGCTCTTCTTTTCTTCGTATTCTCCTGTGGCCGTGCCATGGATGGTGCGGTAATCCTCCACTGTGGTTCCTCCTGCATGTTATTCAAAACAAGTATAACATAAATCGTCCGTTGTGCAACCACTGCCGCATACGTTTTTGTGTCAAGGCCAGCTCCCGGTACCGCTGCCCGCATGTCCTCTGCCAGAAAAAAGCGCAACAAAAAATCGGCCAAGCCTTGCAGCTCAGCCGATCTTTTGTTAGAAGAAAGCAGATGATCACTTCGTAAAGAGCTGGATCCACTGATGGCCCCAAGTGCTGGAGCTGTTGTAGTAGTAGCCAACACCCATTGCACGAGCTTCGGGATCCAGAATGTTTGCGCGATGGCCTTCGGAGTTCATCCAGGCATTCACGACTTCTTCAGGAGAAACGCTGCCCCATGCGGCATTCTCGCCAGCAGCGGCATCCGTCACGCCGTACTCGCTGAGAACAGTGTACCACTTGGTACCATTGGGACGAACGTGAGAATTGACGGTTGCGATCTCTTCGGCGCGCTGCTGAGCAGCTGCGGTGAGCTTTGCATCGCCCATGACCAGGGGCTGCAGGCCGTACTTTGCACGCTCGGCATTGACCAGATTCAGAACTTCCTGACGGTAGTTGCTGGTGTAAGAGTTTTCGGGGCAAGAGAAGATCAGCACCCAGTAGTTGTTGTAAACGCCGCCTTCGTAGTGGCCCACGCTCATGGTGGTCGCGTCTGCGTTCAGGATGCGCTCACGGGTAAAATCAATGTTCATCCACTGATCTACCGCTGCATCGGGGGTGGAAACGCCCGCCATGTAGTCCTCGCCAATCGACACATCTTCGATACCATTCTCTGCGAAGATGGTAAAATCGCGCTGGCCATTGGGACGAACGTAGGAATAAGAAGAGGCCAGTTCCTTAGCGCGCTCCTGAGCGGCACTATTGTGGTTGCTGTCGCCCAGCTGAACGGGCTTCAGGCCAGCCTTTGCGCGCTCGTTGTTTACGCGGCACAGGAACTCGTTCTGATAAGCTTCGTCCTGAAAGCTGATGTAGGAATTTTCTTCTTCGATGGAGGCAGAAACCGAAGCCTCAGCTGCGTTTGCAGTAACGGGCTTGAGAGATGCAGCACCAAAAACCACAGCCAGAGTCATAGCTGCTGCTGCGATATTCTTCAGGGTGCGCATCTCGAGTTTCATAAGACATCCTCCGTAAGCTTTTGTATATAAAAGCTTTTTTGCATTCATGCGAATGCGTACTGCAACACATTTGCAACTCTTCCGTTTCAAATGTGTTGCTTTTGTGCAACAAAAGTATCACAATAGCATCTCATCGTCAAGGGGTTTCTGTCGATTTTTTGAGAGAAAATGCAAAAAAATCAAAATTTTCCGTTCCGAAAGCGTTTCACAAGCGCAACAGGTTCATCCAAAATACCGTGAATTTGTTACATCCGTGTTGCACTTCACCGTTTTCATGATTGTTTCGTTACACTTAACGTGTTGCATTTTTATTTTTTCTACACCTTTTCTGCAGTGTTTTTCATGCATTTTTCTGTATGTTTATTCGCTTATATGCATATTTCAAAGTGTAACAGACTTTTGTGTGCGCTTTTCCGTTCCACTCCCCTCCCGCAGCCCTTTTCTGGGCTGCAGCCGGCCTTTGGCCGTACTTTCTGCAACAAAAAACAGCACAGGCAGCCTTTTCAGGGCCATCTGTGCTGTGCCGTATTCCTTACATAAAAAGAAGAGCGGCTCCGAAGAGCCGCCCTCCCACAATTCAGGCTATGCTATAAAAAGATCTCGCGTCAGTCGATCACTGAGCAGCCTTTGCTGCCTCGATCTGCTTGATCAGTTCGGGCACGACCTTGAACAGGTCGCCCACGATGCCGTAGTCGGCAACACCGAAGATGGGTGCGCCCTCATTCTTGTTGACAGCGATGATGCACTCGGAGTCCTGCATACCAGCGGTGTGCTGGATAGCACCGGAGATGCCTAGAGCAACATAGATCTTGGGATGCACGGTCTTGCCGGTCTGGCCAACCTGATGGTCAGCAGTCATCCAGCCTGCATCGGTGACGGCACGGGAAGCGCCCACAACGCCGCCGCCCAAAGCGGCAGCCAGCTGCTCAGCCAGCTCAATGCCCTTGTTAACATCCTTGCTGATGCCGCGGCCAACAGAGACGATCACGTCTGCACCGATCAGATCGACCAGCTTTTCAGCTGCCTTCTCAACGCTCAGCACTTCGGTCTTGATGTCCTCAGCAGCCAGAGCGAATGCGGGCTTCACGATCTGGCAGGCATCAGCCTTGGCCTGATCGAAGGGAGCCTTCTTCATAACGCCGGGACGCACGGTGGACATCTGCGGACGGAAGCGGGGGCAGATGATGGTAGCCATCAGATGGCCGCCGAATGCGGGACGGGTCATCTTCAGGTTGCGGTCTTCCATATCGAACTTCTGCTTGGACAGGTCGATGGTGGAGCTCTCCTTCAGGAAATCGATGTACTTTGCAGTGTCGATGTCCAGATGGGTAGCATCAGCGGTCAGGCCGGTGTGCAGACGAGCTGCGCAGCGGGGGCCCAGATCGCGGCCGATGTTGGTTGCACCGATCAGCAGGACTTCGGGCTTGTACTCGTTGACCATGTCGCACACGACCTTAGCGTATGCATCGGTGGTGTAGTCCTTCAGCAGGGGGCTGTCGCAGACCATGACCTTATCGGCACCATAGCCGCCCAGTTCCTTGGCAATGCCTTCCACGTTGTCGCCCAGCAGCAGACCGGTGACCTCGCAGCCCAGCTCATCAGCCAGCTTGCGGGCCTCGCTCACCAGCTCGAAATCAGTGGGCATCAATGCGCCCTGGCGCTGCTCGCAGAAGACCCATACGCCCTTGTATTCGTTAAAATCAGCCATTGTAATCCTATGCTCCTTTCATCAGATCAGGTGCTTCTTGGCCAGGATACCAGCCAGCTGTGCAGCGGTATTGTCGCCAGTCAGCATAGTGCCTGCGCCCTTCTGCGGAGGAGTGAAGGACTTGAAGACGTTCGTCGGAGAACCCTTCAGACCGATGGTATCGACCTCGATCAGCGGATCGTCCTTCAGAGCGTTGTAATCGAACACTTCCATCGGCTTGTCGTAGCAGGTGAAGATGCCGTTGACGCTCATGTAGCGGGGCTGATTCAGCTCCTTGATGCAGGTCAGCAGGCAGGGAGTCTGCACTTTGACCATCATGTAGCCGTCTTCCAGCATACGCTTGACCGTGAGGCTGTTGCCATCCTTCTGGATGTCAGCAACATAGGTCACCTGAGGCAGGTGCAGCTTCTCAGCGATCTGAGGACCGACCTGTGCGGTATCACCGTCGATTGCCTGACGGCCGCAGAACACGACGTCCTCGGGGCCGACACCGATCTTATTGACAGCAGCAGCGAGGATCTGGCTGGTCGCGAAGGTATCAGAACCACCAAACTCACGGCCAGAGACCAGAACAGCCTTATCAGCGCCGCGGGCCAGCAGCTCACGGAGCATACCCTCGGCCGGCGGGGGACCCATGGTGACGACAACGACTTCGCAGCCGGTCTCGTCCTTCAGCTTCAGAGCGGCCTCCAGAGCGTTCAGGTCATCGGGGTTGGTGATGGTTGCCATAGAGGCACGGTCCAGAGTACCATCCGCCTTGACAGCCACCTTACCGGAGGTATCAGGAACCTGCTTTACACAAACGATTGCTTTCATTGTAAATCTTGCCTCCCTTACTTCAGCAGCGCGCCGGAAATGACCATCATCTGCACTTCGCTGGTGCCCTCGTAGATCTCAGTGATCTTGGCATCACGCATCATGCGCTCGATGGGGTAGTCACGGGTGTAGCCGTAGCCACCGAACAGCTGCAGGCAGCGGCGGGTCACATCGCTTGCGGTGCGGGCTGCGATGAGCTTAGCCTGAGCAGCCTCGACGCTGTAGCGGACCTTTGCGCCATTCATAGCTTCCTGCTTCTTCAGAGCGGCAGCGTAGACCAGATACTTTGCAGCCTCGATACGGGCCTTCATCTCGGCCAGCTCGAACTGGGTGTTCTGGAAAGCGGAGATGCTGCGGCCGAACTGCTTGCGCTCCTTGACGTAAGCGACGGTCTCCTGCAGAGCGCCCTCGGCGATGCCCAGAGCCTGGGAAGCGATACCGATACGGCCGCCGTCCAGAGTAGCCATAGCCAGCTGGAAGCCCTTGCCGCGCACGCCCAGCATACGGTCCTTCGGGATGCGGCAGTCCTCAAAGATCAGCTCGCAGGTAGAAGAACCACGGATGCCCATCTTATCCTCAGCCTTGCCGACGGAGAAGCCCGGGTCGGTACGCTCCACGATGAAGGCAGAGCACAGCTTGGTGGGACGGCCCTTCTTGTCGAGGACCTTATCGGTAACAGCGATGACGATGAACACGTCAGCGTAGCCTGCGTTGGTGATGAAGATCTTGGAGCCGTTCAGCACCCAGTAATCGCCATCTTCCACAGCAGTGGTCTGCTGGCCCTGAGCGTCAGTACCAGCGCCCGGCTCGGTCAGACCGAAAGCACCCAGCCACTCGCCGCTGCACAGCTTGGGCAGGTACTTTTCCTTCTGCTCGGGAGTGCCGTTCTCATAAATAGGTGCTGCGCACAGGCTGGTGTGTGCGGAAACGATAACACCAGTGGTGCCGCAGACCTTGCTCAGCTCCTCAACAGCCATGACGTAGGACAGGACGTCGCCGCCTGCACCGCCAACGGAGGTGGGGAAGTAAATGCCCATCATGCCCAGCTTGCCCATCTTCTCGACGGTCTCCTTGGGGAAATACTCTTCGGCATCGACTTTCTTTGCCAGAGGCTTGACTTCGTTTTCAGCAAACTCGCGGTACATCTTCTGCACCATCTGCTGCTGCTTGGACAGAGTAAAATCCATCGCTATATCCTCCTAACGGATGTTTTTCTTTCAGCACAGGGCAGCTACACTCATGTCCTGTGCAAACAAATTCCTCCCGGCCGTTTTCTTCGGGACGACCGAGAGAAATTTCAAACTAATTTACAGCTCGTCGACAGGGGTCTTGGTGCGGTCTGCGTTGTAAACGTAGAAGCCCTTGCCAGACTTGCAGCCCAGGTTGCCGCCGCGGACCATCTTACGGATGAGCGGGCATGCACGATACTTGCTGTCGCCGGTCTCCTTGTACAGGACGTCCATAATGGCGAGGCAGATGTCCAGGCCGATGAAGTCGCCCAGCTCCAGGGGACCCATCGGGTGGTTGGCACCCAGCTTCATAGCGGTGTCGATGCCGGCGATGTTGGAAACGCCCTCCATCTTGATGAAGGCAGCCTCGTTGATCATCGGGATCAGGATGCGGTTGACGACGAAGCCAGCAGCCTCGTTGACCTGAACAGGGTTCTTGCCGATGGCAACGGAGATCTCCTTGATCTTCTCGACAGTCTCAGCGGGAGTGTTGCAGCCTGCGATGACCTCGATGAGCTTCATGCGGTCTGCGGGGTTGAAGAAGTGCATACCGACCAGAGGACGGCTGACGCCCTTGCCGATCTCAGTGATGGACAGAGAAGAGGTGTTGGAAGCGAAGATGCACTCGGGCTTGCAGATCTTATCCAGCTCGCCGAAAGTGGTCTGCTTGACCTTCATATCCTCGAAAGCAGCCTCAACGACCAGGTCGCAGTCAGCGCACAGGTCTTCCTTCAGGCCCGGGGTGATAGCAGCAACGATAGCGTCAGCCTTCTCCTGCGTCATCTTGCCCTTAGCGACCAGCTTCTCATAGCCCTTCTTGATCTTTGCCAGACCATTCTCGGCCCACTCCTGCTTGATGTCACACAGAGCAACCGTGTTGCCCTCGACCTGAGCAAATGCCTTTGCGATGCCCTGACCCATAGTGCCAGCACCGATAACACCGATCTTCATGGGAAATCTCTCCTTTATTATATCTTCTGAATGTAGTGCCTCTCCGTGCTTCCCCTTTCCGGGGAGGCGCTGCAGAGGCGTTATGGTTTAGTTTAGTTGTTGGTGAACACTGCCTTGGGCTTCGGCTTCTCACGGCTCAGGAAGCAGGCCGCGTCGGTACTGACTCCACTTCGTTCGCAACAGCATTGCTGCTGTTGTTCACTCTGTTCCGTAGTACCTCCTTCTCCCCACAAAATCTTGCTGCGCAAGCTTTTGCGGGGGCCCCTTCTTGACGGCATGACCTGCCCGAGGCTGTTGCTTACCCTTTAGTTGTTGGTGAACACTGCCTTGGGCTTCGGCTTTTCACGGCTCAGGAAGCAGGCCATGCCTTCCTTCTGGTCATGAGTCTCGAAGCAGTCGCCGAACAGCTTCTCTTCGACCTCGACAGCCTTCTCGATGGGGAGGCTGATGCCGTCGTTGATCGCCTTCTTGCAGTTGCGCACGGCGATGGGAGCGTTCTTGGCGATCTTGTTGGCCAGCTTCAGGACATTCTCCATCAGCTCAGCCTGCGGATACACTGCGTTGACCAGGCCGATGCGATAAGCCTCGTCAGCCTTGATGTTCAGTGCAGAGTAGACCAGCTGCTTTGCCATGCCCATGCCGACCAGACGTGCCAGACGCTGGGTGCCGCCGAAGCCCGGGGTGATGCCCAGACCGACTTCCGGCTGACCAAACACAGCGTTGTCGGAGCAGATGCGGATGTCGCAGCTCATTGCCAACTCATTGCCGCCGCCCAGTGCAAAGCCGTTGACGGCTGCGATGACGGGGATGGGGAAGCTCTCGACCATCAGGAACACATCATTGCCCAGTTTGCCGAAAGCCTCGCCCTCGGCCTTGGTCATGGTGCTCATGGAGCCGATGTCAGCGCCTGCCACGAAGCTCTTGTCGCCTTCGCCGGTCAGGACGATGCAGCGGATGGCGGACTGGTCAACTGCCTCAAAAGCAGCCTTCAGGTCTGCCAGGACTTCGGGGTTCAGGGCGTTCAGTGCCTTCGGGCGGTCGATGGTGATGATCTCGACTGCGCCCTGCACCTCGGTTTTTACAAATGCCATTGTGAAAACCTCCATTCAGGTTATATCTTATTCAAAACAGCCCCCGGACAAGGGGCAAGTCTCCGGTCTCGCCCACTGTCCGGGCTGTATCAATATCCGGAGTGACCCTTCAAAGGGAAATTAGTCCATCTCGACGATGGTTGCGCAGCCCATGCCGCCGCCGATGCACAGGGTAGCCAGACCCTTGTGAGCACCACGATGCTTCATAGCGTACAGCAGGGTGACGAGGATACGAGCACCGGAAGCGCCGACCGGGTGGCCCAGAGCGATTGCGCCGCCGTTGACGTTCAGCTTGTCCTTATCGAAGCCCAGAGCCTCGCCGACTGCGATGGACTGTGCTGCGAATGCCTCGTTGGCCTCGACCAGGTCCATATCAGCAACGGTCAGGCCGGTCTTAGCCATGACCTTCTTGGTAGCAGCGATGGGGCCAAGGCCCATGACCTCAGGCTCGACGCCTGCCAGAGCACCTGCGACCCAGGTAGCCAGAGGCTTCACGCCCAGCTCCTTGGCCTTCTCTTCGCTCATGATGACCAGAGCAGCTGCGCCATCGTTGATAGCGGAGGAGTTTGCAGCGGTGACGATGCCGTCCTTGGTGAAGGCGGGCTTCAGCTTTGCCAGCACTTCGGGAGCGCTCAGACGGGGGCCTTCATCGGTATCGAACACGGTATCGCCCTTCTTGCCCTTGATGACAACAGGAACGATCTCATCCTTGAAAGCACCGTCCTTGATGGCCTTGTCAGCCTTCAGCTGGCTGTGGTAAGCGAAATCATCCAGCATCTCGCGGGTGATGGGGCTGTAGCCGTACTTCTTCTGATAGGTCTCGTTGGTGCAGACGTTCTCAGCGGTCATGCCCATGTGCTTGTTGAAGCCGCAGGCATCCCACAGAGCATCGTTGACCATGGTATCCACGATCTCGCTCTTGCCCATGGGAGCGCCCATGCGGTAGCCGTAACGAGCCTTCATCATTGCGAAGGGAGCCATGTCCATGTTCTCCATGCCGCCTGCGACCACGATGTCAGCATCGCCGGCCTCGATCATCTGAGCAGCCATATTGACGCAGTTCAGACCGGAGCCGCACACCACGTTGACGGTGACAGCCGGGGTCTCGATGGGCAGGCCAGCCTTCAGAGCAGCCTGACGAGCAACGTTCTGGCCCAGACCGGCCTGAATGACGCAGCCCATGTAGACATGATCGACCTGCTCGGGAGCGACGTTTGCACGGTTCAGAGCTTCCTTGATGACGATGGAGCCCAGCTCAACTGCGGGAACGTTTGCCAGAGTGCCGCCGAACTTGCCAATAGCGGTACGGCATGCAGATGCGATAACGATCTTTTTCATGTGAATAGCCTCCTGAATTGTGTATGTGTTACTTTTCGTAAGCCATTTTTATCAAAACGCCCGTAAGCGCTTTTACAAATTAGGTCTCAGGGTCTTTTTTCTGCCGGATCAGCGCATACTTTTCGTTGACCGCCTTTTCCACATTGGGTGTGACGAACTTACCGATGTCGCTGCCGTAGTAAGCTGCCTCTTTTACAATGGTGGAAGAAAGGTAGCTCCACTTGATGCTCGTTGCCAGAAACATGGTCTCGATGCCGGGCATCAGTGCGTGATTGGTCTGCGCAAGCTGGATCTCGTTTTCAAAATCCGTCACCGCCCGCAGGCCCCGCACCATCACCGAAGCGTGCCGTTTCTTGGCGAACTCCACGGTCAGGCCATCGAAGCTCTCCACCGAAACATTCTGGATGCCCTTGCAGCATTCCTTTAGAAGCTCCACGCGTTCCTCCACGGTGAACAGCGGATTCTTTGCGCTGTTGTTGAGCACCGCCACGATCAGATGATCGTTGATCTTTGCCGCACGCTTGATGATATCGAGATGCCCTTTTGTGACCGGATCGAACGAACCGGGATAAACTGCTGTTGCCATCGTTTGGTGTCCTCCTTGGGCGCTGTGAAAAGCGCGTTTTGGTTCTGCCATGATAGCACTTTCCAGTCTTGGGTGCAAGATTTTGTGCAAGCTGTACGTTTTATCGTTAAATTTTAAACAATCAACGTCGTGCCACATCGCGGCAACTTGCTACGCTATAAGTAAACCACATCGTCAAAATTTTATCAAGTCCTTTTGTAAAGATTTTTGGTTTTTCAGCACCAAACAATCGTCCAAAAACTCTGCGAATTTTGTCCATATTGCCAGTCGGCCAAAATTTTCTCGATAAACTATTGATTCCGCACATTGTTAATGTTATAACTAAGTTGTGCAGATCTGCTGCCCTGTCCGGCAGCTGCCTTCTGCTGGTTATCAGGATATCGTCCGCCTGTGTCAGAGCTGTGTTCAAATTGCCAACAGGTGGTAAACATCCTGCAAAGATTTGTCCGTGCAGGAAGAGTAAATGATAAATTTACAATTCCTTTATTTTATTATAGGAGAGGATGGTTTATAATGGATTTTACGGAACTGTATGCTCAGAAGAAAATGACCGCCGCTCAGGCTGCCGCACTGGTCAAAAGCGGTGACTGGGTGGATTACGGCTGGGCTGTGAACACCCCTGTGGCGGTGGATGCCGAGATCGCAAAGCGTCTGCCTGAGCTGGAAGGTGTCAACTTCCGCGGCGGCATCCTGATGTGGGTGCCCGCGATCTTCCAGATCGACGATCCCGCTGCACACATGACATGGAACAGCTGGCATATGGGCGGCATTGAGCGCAAGGCCATTGCACAGGGCTTTTCCTTCTACTCCCCCATCCGTTATTCCGAGCTGCCCCGCTACTACCGCGAAAGCCCGGATCCGCTGGATGTGGCGGTGTTCCAGGTGACCCCCATGGACGAGCATGGCTACTTCAACTTCGGCCCCAGTGCATCTCATCTGGGTGCTGTGTGCGAAAAAGCCAAGAAGATCATCGTTGAGGTCAACAAGAACATGCCCCGCTGCCTTGGCGGCATGGAGAACTGCATCCACATTTCTCAGGTCACCGGCATCGTGGAAGGCGAGAACCCGCCCATCGGCCAGATGGCCGCTCCCGGCGCTGCTACCGAAGTGGATCTGAAGGTTGCCAACCTGATCGTTCCGCAGATCCCCAACGGTGCCTGCCTGCAGCTGGGCATCGGCGGTATGCCCAATGCCATCGGCAGCCTGATCGCACAGAGCGATTTGAAGGATCTGGGCGTGCACACCGAAATGTATGTGGATGCCTTTGTGGATATCGCCAAGGCCGGCAAGATCACCGGTGCATGCAAGCAGCTGGACAAGGGCCGTCAGGTCTACGCCTTCGGTGCCGGCACCCAGAAAATGTACGATTACCTGAACGATAACCCGGAGTGCATGTCTGCGCCCGTGGACTACACCAACGATATCCGCAGCATCTCCGCACTGGATAACTTTATTTCCATCAACAACGCTGTGGACATCGACCTGTTCGGTCAGGTGAACGCCGAGACTGCAGGCCTCAAGCACATCTCCGGTGCCGGCGGTCAGCTGGACTTCGTTCTGGGCGCATACCTTTCCAAGGGCGGCAAGAGCTTTATCTGCCTGTCCTCTACCTTCTTTAATAAGAAGACCGGCCAGCTGGAGAGCCGCATCCGTCCCACTCTGGAAAACGGCAGCATCATCACCGATACCCGTGCCAACATCCACTACCTGTGCACCGAGTACGGCTGCGTGAACCTGAAGGGCCTGACCACCTGGGAAAAGGCCGAAGCTCTGATCAGCGTAGCACATCCCGACTTCCGTGAAGACCTGATCAAGGAAGCCGAAAAAATGCACATCTGGCGCAGGAGCAACAAAATCTGATAAGTGCCGCGGAGATTCCTGCTGTCCGCGGCTGAAATGGAGTCTATCATGATGGACAAAAAGCCGCACATCAAGCCCTATCTCTACGGGATGTTGGCAGGATTTGGAGCGATCTCCCTGAGCATCATCTTCTTTTTCCTGATCTACCGCTTCGATGGTTTTGGCGATGCCATCTCCACGCTGACCGGCATTCTGATGCCGTTCATCTACGGTGCCGTCATCGCCTACCTGCTCAAGCCCGTGTGCAACACCATCGAGAGCTTTCTGCGCCGGTTCATCCCGGAAAAGATGCATGGTCTGGTCAATGTGCTGTCCGTTGCGCTGACCATCCTGTTCGGCCTGCTCCTCATCTACGCTTTGTGCATGATGATCATTCCGCAGCTCATTACCAGCGTGACCACCCTGTACTACACTGCGCAGCGCAACCTTGCAAAGTTCGTGCAGTGGGCGAATCATGTGGAGTTCATTGAGAACAACCAGCAGATCATGGACATGCTCAACTCTGCTTATGCCACCATCAGCACCAATATCGATGATTTGATCAAGACCCGGCTCCTGCCCTCCATGCAGAACATCGTCAGCGGTGCCGCAGTGGGTGTGCTGAACGTAGTGACCATGGCCAAGAACCTGATCATCGGCATCATCGTGGCCGTGTATATGCTGGCCAGCCGCAAGCGCTTTGTGCAGCAGGCCAAGCTGGTGCTCTACAGCATCTTCAAGCCCCGCTGGGCAGAGCTGATCAAGGAAGAAGTGAAGTACGCCGATAAGATGTTCGGCGGCTTCATCAACGGCAAGATCATGGATTCCGCCATCATCGGCGTGCTGTGCTATATCGGCTGCCTGATCTTCAAGTTCCCCAGTGCCCTTCTGGTTTCCGTGATCATCGGCGTGACCAATGTGATCCCCTTCTTCGGCCCGTTCATCGGTGCCGTGCCCGCCACCCTGCTGATCCTCATTCAGAACCCCATCAAGGCGCTGTGGTTCGTCCTGTTCGTTCTGGTGCTGCAGCAGCTGGACGGAAACGTGATCGGCCCCAAGATTCTGGGCAACACCACCGGTCTTTCCAGTTTCTGGGTACTGTTCGCCATCCTGCTGTTCGGCGGTCTGTGGGGTTTTGTGGGCATGATCGTAGGTGTGCCGCTGTTTGCAGTCATCTATGATGTAATCAAAAAGCTGGTCATCCACGGCCTGAAGCACAACAAGGAGATCGACCTGCTGCAGACTTACCACGACAACTTCGGCGACCCGGAGGACGATGTTCCGGTAGAAACGTCTGCATCGGAAGCACCTCCTGTCGAAACAAATAATCTATAAATCACAAAGCCCCGGCATTCCATGTGGTATGTTGCCCCTAGAGTAGACAGAGTAAAAAAACAAAAACTCTGAGTACTTTGGGGGTATTTTCATGTCAAGAAAGAACAATCACTATTGACTGCTGCAACAACCGCCGTTACCAGCACCGTCTGTTCATCCAGATGCCGATGCAGGCTCATGTCGGTGCCATGAACCGAGCTGCCTGATACCGATTTTGCACAAAAAATTCGCCGTCTCCTTGTGGAAACGGCGAACAAAAACCTTATATTATTTTTTTCTACTTGACAGAATGCACTTCAGTGATTCAGCGCGGGTCCTGTTTTGTTATTTCTGTTTCGTGCAGGGCTTTCTGGCTGCGTTTTATGCCGTCACTCCACGGTCACGCTCTTGGCCAGATTACGCGGCTTATCCACGTCACAGCCGCGCAGAACAGCCATATAATAGGCAAACAGCTGTAACGGCACAATGAGCTGCAGCGGCATCAGGATATCCTCATACTCATCCAGCCGGATCACGGCATCTGCCACGCCTTCCGGCACCACAGCATCCTTTGTGGTAAACAGCAGCACCCTTGCGCCGCGGCTGCGGGTCTCCTTGGCATTGGAAATGGTCTTTTCGTACACCTGTTTCTGGGTGGCCAGTGCGATCACTGGCACGCCATCGGTAATCAGGCTGATGGTACCATGTTTCAGTTCACCGGCTGCATAGGCATCCGAGTGCACATAGCTGATCTCCTTGAGTTTCAGGCTGCCCTCCAGCGAGAGCGCATAGTCGAACCCGCGCCCAATGAAGAAGCAGCTCTGGGTGTTCACATAGCGGCTGGCAAGGTACTTGATCTGCTCACAATCTGCAAGGCGCGGCTTGATGACCTCCGGTGCGCGCAGCAGCTGGGCCGTAAAGCGGCGGGTCTCTGCCTCGCTCAGCCGTCCGCGCGCGTAGGCCAGCCGCAGTGCAAACAGATACAGCACGCACATCTGCACCATATACGCCTTGGTGGATGCTACCGCGATCTCCGGCCCGGCGTAGGTGTACATTACATAATCTGCGGCACGTGCAATGGAGCTGCCCACCACATTCACGATGGCCAGCACCGGCACGCCGCGGCTCTTGGCCAGCTTGAGCGCTGCCAACGTGTCGCTGGTCTCGCCGGACTGGCTGATGATGATGACCAGATCGTTCTTTTCCAGAATGGGGTCCCGGTAACGGAACTCGCTGGCAATGTCCACCTCGGCGGGCACACGGGCCAACGTTTCGATGGCAGATTTGCCCACCATACCGGCATGCATAGCCGTACCGCAGCCCACCAGATGCACCCGGCCAATACCGCGCAGCACTTCATCGGTCAGCTCCGGGATGCGCAGCACCGGCAGTCCGTCCTCTACACGGGGGCTGACCGTGGCCATAATGGCCGCAGGCTGCTCGTTGATCTCCTTGAGCATAAAGTGGGGATAGCCGCCCTTTTCGGCAGCTTCCATATCCCAGTCCGCCGTCAGCTGCTGGCGCTCCACCGGCTCACCAAATTCGTTGTAGAAGCGGATGCCCTCTGTGGTGCAGACGGCCATATCCCCTTCTTCCAGCACGCTGTATTTCCGGGTATACTTGAGCAGTGCCGGAATATCCGAAGCCACAAAGTTTTCGCCCTCGCCCCAGCCGACGATCAGCGGGCTTTCCCGCTTGACTGCAAAAATGGTGTCCGGGTAATCCCGGAACAGCACGGCCAGCGCATAGCTGCCGCGCACCTTGGCAAGCGCCTGCTGCAGTGCACGCAGCGGGTCACCGGTATAGCAGCTGTCGATCAACTTTACCAGTACTTCGGTGTCCGTCTCACTCTGGAAGGTATAGCCTTTTGCGGCCAAGCGCTCCTTGAGCAGGCCGTAATTTTCAATGATGCCATTGTGCACAATGCTCACACGCGGGGTCGAATGCGGGTGGCTGTTCACATCGCTGGGCTCGCCATGGGTAGCCCAGCGGGTGTGGCCGATGCCGCAGAAGCTTTGTGCCAGCTGCTGCGCCGCCAGCTTTTCCCGCAGGGCGGTGAGCCGTCCTTTGCTTTTTACCACGCGGATGCCGCCGTCCAGCGCAAGCGCCACACCGGCGGAGTCGTACCCGCGATACTCCAGCTTTTCCAGACCATCCAGCAGCACGTCCTGCGCACTGCGCTTACCGACATAACCAACAATGCCGCACATACAAAACACCTCCATACCGACCGTTCCCGCGCAAAAAGGCGCAGTGATACCCAGTCAGCTTCCTAGTACAGTTTATGTTCTTGTATGGCTTTCTTTGAAGGGATCTGTTGCGGTATTGCTGCCGTTTTTTGCCCTTCTCTGCGGCTGGTCTAGCCCTCAGCCGGAGAAACATCCGCCGAATCTTTCGATGATTCCTCTCCTCGTCACCCTCGCGGCTGTCACCCGCGTGGCCCGGCGCTTTGCGTTACCTGTGTGCTGCGCTCTCCCCTTTCTGATGCCCCATTATAGCACAAAGGCTGGCTCAGCGCCAGCCCAAAGTTTTATGAAGTTTCGGCCGCCAGACCAGCCGGTACATCATGAGCATGTTATGCAATGCCCGGTCGTACAGCACAAAGGCAACATTGCCCATGAGCAGCGTTGCCAGCGAGACAGCCAGCGCGGTAGTGCGCAGCTCCTGCGAAATGCTGCCTGCCGGCACCAGCAGAAATACCAGCCCGTACATGGCCAGCACTGTGCCGTTGCACAGCAGCAGCTTGCAGACAATGCGCAGAACCGCAGGGCGGATGCGCTCAAACTTCGGCTTTGCCAGCGGGTAATACCCCAGCAAAAACACAAAGATCAGCGCTACTTCCTTATCCGGCACGAACAGCAGTGCCAGCAGGCTGACTGCCGCATAGGCCGTCAAAGCCAGCTGCATCCCGCACTCCACGCACACCGTGGCAACAAGAAAGCCCGCCACTGCAGGCGCAATGAACATGGCAATGGGGATCACAGCTCCCAGCAGCATCAGTGCGACGCACAGCGCCGCCACAATGCCGCAGTAAGCCATGGCCCAGCTTTTTTGATGGTTTTGCTTCATGGGATCTCCCAGTTTTCGCGCTCAGCACCGGCTTCCAGCGGGTCCACCGCATGGTGCAGACCAAGCAGCATGATGTTATCCAGCAGGCCGCGGTTCAATTTGATGTCCAGCATACTGTACACGCGGATCAGATCGTTGGCGGCAGCCAGTGCCTGACGGCGGGCATTCTCCACCGCCGCAGCCTGTCCCTGCAGGTCGTTGACTACGAACACGTTGTAGCGGCCGCTGCTCTTGTCCATCTCAAAGCGCTCAGCCTTATCCAGCAGGTAAAAAATGCGGCCGATGCTGCTGCCGATGTAGCGCATGCTCTTGCGCTGGCTGGGGTCGTCGGTGGCAAGGGTGGAATACAGTGCACCGTAAATGTTGCTCATGGGTTCAGCGGCAAGAGAGTAGTTCTTGGCGCTCAGGTTCATCTGCACCACGGCCTGATCCCGCTCCTGCACGAACAGCCGTTCCAGCGCCGGGTTCTCCTGCACGGCACGCTCATAGGCGCGGCGCAGCAGCAAACGGTCCACCGCACGGCGCAGGCGCTTGAGCGGCCGCAGCTCGCTGTATTTGCGGTCCTGCAGGTTGTGCCAGCCCAGCAGCACCTCCACCTGTGCGGCCAGCCGGATGCCCTGGGTCTGGCACATGAGCCTGCGCCAGGCCAGTGTGCCCGGGACCCGCTTGCGCTGGCAAGTGGCCTGCCGCCCGGCCAGACTGTCCGAAAGGATGGCAAACAGCACGCCGTTGCTCCGCAGCAGATGGCAGGAATATAATCCGTACGCCTCGTACAGCTGACGTCGCACCCCGCGCAGATAGCGCAGGTAGATATTGTAATCCCGGATGGTGAGCTCCGGCAGATATGGCCGCATCCTACCCTTCATACGCACCTTTTCCTCCTCGGAAGAACCGCAGAATAATAAAGTAAGTATAATCCATTTTCAGCCCGGGTTCAACCATCCTTTGTAAAAAGAGCATGAATTTGTCTCATCTTTGCCGCACATGGCACGGAACACAGCGTAAAACTTCCTGTATTTGCGTCCATTTCCATCTCCTTCCAATTCAGATCCCGCTTTGTTTTTTTTCGGTAATTACCTGCTGCAATGTAAAAAGCCGCACTGGACAGCTCCGGTGCGGCAGGTAACATTTTTCAATTACTTCTTGTTAAAGCGGTTCGGTGCAGTGCGCTTGCCGTCAAAGCCGGACTTCGGCATCGGCTTTGCAGTGTGCTCAAGCTTGGGCGCGCTGTAGTACATATACAGCTGGCAGGGGATCATGCCGTTGTACATCTTGCGGCGCTTGTTGGCACGCTTGCCGTAGTGGGTCTCAAAATCCATATCGGCAGTGATCGCATACACGCCTGCGCAGGGGTGTGCTTCCATCTGCCGACCCAGCGTACGGGCCAGCTTAGCGGCACCTTCAATGGTGCTCATGCGCTCGCCATACGGGGGATTCGTCAGCACGATGGCCTCCTGCTTCGCGGCAAAGTCGGCCACATCAGCCACTTCAAAGTGGCAGCGCTTTTCCACACCGGCCAGCTTTGCGTTGGCGTTGGCCAGAGCCACAGCGGCAGGGTCGATATCATAGCCAAAGGCTTCAAAGCCCACATCCAGCTTGGCCTCGGCCAGTGCCTTCTGACGCTGCTCGGCCCAGATGGCTGCCGGCACAAAGCCATAGCGCTCGGCGGCAAAGCGGCGCTTCAGGCCGGGGGCAATGTTCATAGCTTTCTGAGCAGCTTCGATCAGCAGCGTGCCGCTGCCGCAGAAGGGGTCCTCCACCAGACTGTCGCGGCGCACACGGCCAAGGTCTGCAATGGTAGCGGCCAAAGTCTCGCGAATGGGTGCCTCCATGGCGTTGCGGCGGTAGCCGCGCTTGTGCAGACCGTCGCCGGTGGTGTCCAGCATGATCTCACACTGATCCTTGCGCAACATGAAGCGGATCTTGTACTCCGCGCCGGTCTCCGGCAGCACAGAGGTGTGGTGCTTTGCCATCAGGCGCTTGACCACAGCTTTTTTGATGATGCTCTGGCAGGCAGGCACACTGGACAGCTGGCTGTTCAGTGAAGAGCCGGTGACCGGAAAGGCTGCGTCTGCGGGCAGCAGCTCCTCCCACGGAATATCGTACACGCCGTCGAACAGGTCATCAAAGGTGGCGGCCCTGTAGCGGGCCAGCAACAGCATCACGCGCTCCACCGTGCGCAGATTGAGGTTTGCAGCAGCAATCATCTCTGCGCCGCCGGCAAAGCTCAGACGGCCATCGTCCACGCGGATATTCTCTGCGCCGATGCGGGTCAGCTCAAATTTTGCAGTGGATTCACACCCAAAAAAGCAGGGCGCGATCAGTTCAAATTTTGCAGGCATTGTGTTTCCTTTCTTTTATTACGGAAAAAACAGACCTGCCCGATCAAATGAGACAGGTCTGTTTCCGTTATTTTGATCCGGCTTGAAAAGCGCAGGCCTTTCCGCTCAGCGGCGGCCACCGCGGCCGCGAGGCGCATAACCACCGCCGCGGCGGTTATTGGTCTCGTGATCAAGATCGGCCATCTTCTCTTCGCTCTGGCTCTTGAAGCGGCTCATCATGTCCTCAAAACTCATGTTATCGGAACGGACGGGAGCCTTGGGCTGCCATACACGGGGTGCGCTGTCGCGGGCAGGGCCTCTGCCGCCCTCACGCGGGGGGCGGCCAGCGCCGCCGCGGCCTGCACCAAAATGACCACCCTCGCGGGGGCCGCCCGGACGGGGACCACCAGAGCGCGGACCGCCTGCAGGGCCTCTGCCCTCACGCGCCGGGCGCGGAGGCGGCGGCAGCAGGCGCTTGATGGACAGCGCGATCTTGCCATCCGGTGCAATGTTGATCACCTGCACCTTGACGATATCACCATCGTGCAGAACAGCTGCAATGTCCTGCACGAACTCGTTGGACACCTCGGAAATATGGACCATGCCCACACGGCCCTCCGGCAGTGCGACAAAAGCGCCAAACGGCTTTACACCGGTGACGCGGCCCTCGAATACGTTCCCTACCTCAATTGCCAAAACTCAATACTCCTTGTTTTCCATAGAATGGGCAGCAATTCAGCTGCCGGTCACATCCACAAAGATGCGCTCGTTGGGTGCAGCGTAATTGTAAGAATCCCGCGCGACCCACTCGGTGATCTGGTCTGCATCGCCGCTGAGAATGCGCTGCATCTCCTCGTTTTCAGTCTTTTGCTGGGCGATCTGCTCGTTCAGCGTGTCCAGCTCCGCATGTTTGGAGCTGATGGTGACCTGATTGGAAATGTATGCTGCCAGCATACTCAGCAGCAGCAGGACAAAAAACACCCGTACAAGCGTTTTAACGACCACTTTCTTCTTGCGTTTTCTGCGGTCCGGTGCTGCCATGATCTCTTCTGCCCCCGTTGCATTTGACTCTTACTTTAACACATATGAATTATACATCATGCGGCGCTGGTTTGGCAAGTTCTTTTTGCGCTTTTTTGCAGTTCTTTTTGCGCTGCGGCGTAGTTTGCGCGCCTTTCTCCGCCGGGCGCGCCGCCGCTCTGCCGGCCGGAGCACCCGGCGCTGTAAAACGCCTCCCGCTGCACGCAGCGGTGCACCCAGCACAAAGGCTGCTGCACCGGCACCGGCAAAGGCTGCCGCAGCCATGTACCAGCGCAGAACACCGGCACTGCTCTGCCCTGCTGCGTAGCTCTGCACAGCGGCCAGCACAGCACCCATCCACACCAGATCCGGCACAAAAGCTGCACGCCCTCTGGCCGGGAATACAGCCCGCAGTGCGCCGATACTGGCTCCCAGCACCGTGCAGGCAGCGATCTCCTGCCCAAGGGCTGCAGGCGGCAGTACCGGGATCATCGCAGCAGGCGGCGCAGAAAACCGCCCGCCGGTACGCTAGCCGTATATTCCAGCGTGTCGATGCGGCCGGTGAACTTCGCCTCCCCGGTCTCCAGATCCAGCGCCGCCATGTTCAGCTGCGCCCCAGTCAGGTGCAGCGTACCCTTGCCCGTTTCCATGGCAGCGCTGTCGGCATTGCAGTGCAGTACCTTCTGCACACCGGTCACCGTCAGGCGGGCGCGGCTTTCCAGGATCAGATCGTGCGGCGCGGGCTGCGGGTCTCTGGGTGTTTTTTCCGGCATGGTTCGTCTCCCCTTTTCTGGTGCATCCTATGCACCGGACCGGGGCTTTTATGCCTGCTCGCCCTCCGCAATGATCTCGTACATCTCGCGGGCCACATCCTTGGTGCGCGGCTCCACATCCGAGAGCACCTTTACCTTGATGGGCCGGTTGCCGAAGGTCACCTCGATGATGTCGCCCGCCTTAACGGCCTGACTGGCCTTGGCGATCTTGCCGTTGATGAGGATGCGGCCTGCATCGGCCACCTCGTTTGCCACGGTGCGGCGCTTGATCAGACGCGAAACTTTCAAATATTTATCCAGACGCATGGTTCTTCCTCCTGTCACAAAAAAAGCCGCCGCACCCTCTTGCAGGCAGCGGCGGCAAAGCAGATACAGCTTACAGGGTGTCCTTCAGGGACTTGCCGGGCTTGAACACGATGCTGCGGGAAGCGGCAATGGTGATCGGCTCACGGGTGCGGGGGTTGATGCCCTGACGCTCGGCGCGCTCACGCATCTCAAAGGTGCCAAAGCCGGAAATGGTGATCTTTTCGCCCTCAGACATGGCCTTGCTCAGTGCTTCAAACACAGCATTGACAGCCTGCTCAGCGCTCTTCTTGCTCATCTCAGTGTTCGCAGCAACCTGTGCGATCAGATCGGTCTTCGTCATAAAAATACCCTCCAGATTTGTTACTTGGTGTTCTTTTTTCTCTATCGGAGCAGGTCACTCGACCTGAGTACCGCTTTGTTCTTTCTGCGCCAGCAGTTCTGCACAATAGCGCTTGGATGCGAAGGTCAGCGCTTCCTCCGCGTCCACACCAGCCAGCCGCATGGCATTGGCCGCAGCAAACAGCAGTTCTCCCGCCGCCTGTGCGTCCTGTTCCCGGTTCCAGCCGTCCAGTGCTGCCTGCAAAGCCTGCCGTGCCGTTTCCGGCGCAGACTGCTCTGCCCCGCAGCGGTCGGCACGCTTCTGCAGCTTCTGGGCACGCATCAAAGCAGGCAGCGTAACCGGCACTGTGCCCAGCTCATCAGCCAGAGTGGTGCGGCCCTTTTCCTTATTTTTGAGCGCATCCCAGCCGTTTATACCCGCATTTTGTGCCGCCGAGGACGCAAAGATGTTCGGATGCCGGAACACCAGCTTCTCGCACACCTCACGGCAGACATCCTCAAACGTAAAGCGCCCGCGCTCTTCTTCGATCACCGCGTGGAACGCCACCTGCATCAGCACATCGCCCAGCTCTTCCTGCATCAACTGCGGATCGTCAGCATCAATGGCCTCCAGCGCTTCGCAGGTCTCTTCCAGAAAGTTCTTCCGGATGGAAGCATGGGTCTGTACCTTATCCCACGGACAGCCGTTCTCCGGGTCCCGCAGGATACGCAGAATTTCCAGCAGCTGCTCTGCCGTATAGGGTGCCTTTGGCTGCCAGTCCAGCACAGCGCTCACCTGCCTTGTAAAAGATACTGTATATTGTATCGCATCTCATGCAGTTTTGCAAGACAAAGTGCGCAAATTTCCCGCATTTCGCCTGCATTTTCCGCTCGCAAAAACAGGACGGTGCCCTGTGGGGAGCGCCGCCCTGTTGCTGAACCGTTTTATTACAGCTGTGCACCGCACTTGTTGCAGAACAGTGCATCGTCCGAGACGGGAGCACCGCACTGCGGGCAGGCTTTGTGCTCTTCCGGCTGGTCAGCAGGAACTTCCTCGTGCACCACATATTCCGCCTCGGCAGCTTCCGCCGGGGTCAGGGATGCTTTCAGGCGGGCGATCTCCTGCTCGATGTTATCGATCATCTCGATATACTTATCCACCAGCGGCTGGTTTTCTTCCTTGCCCTTGGCCAGACTGTACACCAGTGCGCCCAACTGGCGCTGTGCCTTGAGCAGCTTGCCCTGCTCATTTACGATCAAAGCCTGAGTCTTGCCCTTTTCGGCCAGGTCCAGCGCAGCGTTCTTGCCTTTTTCGGCATATTCCAGACCCATTTCCTTGATCTTGTTGAAATCCATAAAAGACACCTCTCTTACTATCGGCCTGTTTATCGTGGGCCATGTGCGGATGTTATCTCCATTATAGCGCACAGGCCGCTCGTTTGCAATGAACGGACCGCATTTTTTACAGTTTGGTGCCGGTTTGGAAACAATTTTTTCGCATTCGGCCTAAATTCACACGATAATTTCACACATCGGCATTCTGTGCCCTGCGGTCGGCTGCGCCGCCGTAGAACTCCCGCAGCATGCTGTCCTCCGGCAGCAGCTCCAGCTCCAGCGGTGCCACATGCTCAAAGCGGCGGGCTGTCTCGTCCCACAGCTCTGCATTGTGGCCTTCCAGCGTGAACTGACGGCGCACCACGCCCAGCAGCTTGGAGATCAGGCCCAGCTCGTAGGTAAAGGAGGTATCCAGCAGAAAATCTGCCGTGGTCTTGAAGCCCTTGATATACCGCGTCTCACCGTCCAGCACGCGGTCCCACATGGCAAGGGTCTTTTCCGGGCTGCGGCCGCGCGCTGCAGCGTCCCGCAGGGTGCGGCGGCACAGGCGGATATCCTGCGTGTTGATGACGCGGCGGCCATCGATGCAGTATTCCTCCCGCAGGCCTGCATAGATGCGGTAGATGTCGTCGCCCTTTACAAGGCCGGTCAGCTCCGGGTTCAGCGCATGGATGCCCTCCACGATGCATACACCGCCCTGCAGGTCGATGGGCTCCACCTCTGCCGAGCGCTTTTCAGCAGAGAAATCGTAGATGGGCAGCACGGTCTTGCCCGTCTCGCTCAGCTCCCGCAGGCACTGCTTGATGAGAGGCAGATCCAGCGTATCGGGGTTCTCGTAGTCCAGCGTGCCGTCCGGCAGGCGCGGATAGAACTCTGCGCCTTTGAAGAAATTATCCAGACTGACCACCTGCGCCGGGGTCCCGCGCTTTTGCAGAGCCTTTGCAATGCAGTGGGCGCTGGTGGTCTTGCCGCTGGCCGACGGGCCGGTGAGCATGACGATCTTTGCGCCGGAAAGCTGCACTTTCTGGGCGGCGTAATCTACCCTTTGGGCATAGCTCTGCTCACTCAGGTCGGCAAGTGCCTGCGGGCTGCGGGCTGCCACATTGTACAGATCGATCTCAACCAGACGTTTGGGTACCCAAATCGTGATCATAAAAATCAGCCACTCCTTTTTTGCGTTCCAGCACCTCCGCAAAACGCTGGATATATTCGTTCGGATACTTAAAATTGAAAATGCGCTGCATCCGTTTTCCGCCGTCGGCCACCAGCTTGGTGCTGCCGCCTGCACCGGCGGAGAGGATGGTCTGGACTTCCTCCATGATATAGATGTTGTAATATCCCTCGTGGCCCGGCTTGCACCAGCCCACGTTTTCCAGGTTCTGCAAGGTATTCTTCTGGCGGTAGAGGTAGTAGGGCCGGTAACCCGCCTCGGCCAGCAGATTGCACTTTTCCAGCATGGCGGCGACATCGGCGTAGTCGTTCTCCTTCTGGTCCTCAATGACGATGCGGGAAGCGCGCTTGAGGGTGAGGGTGTGCACGGTGATGTTCTCCGGGTCCAGCGCGATGGCCTGCCGCAGGCTGCGCTCAAAACTTTCCACCGTGTCGCCGGGCAGACCGGCGATCAGGTCCATGTTGATATCATCATGACCGGCCTTGCGCGCTTCGGCATAGCAGTCCAGAATGTCCTGCGCCGAGTGCTTGCGCCCAATGCCCGCCAGCACCTCGTCCGAGAAGGTCTGCGGGTTGATGGAGATGCGGGTAGCGCCGTATTCCTTAATGACCGCCAGCTTTTCGGCATCCGTGCAGTCCGGACGGCCTGCCTCCACCGTATATTCCACGACCTTCGAGAGGTCAAAATTCGCCCGGACCGTGCCCATCAGCTGGCGCAGCTGGTCGGCCGACAGGCTGGTGGGCGTGCCGCCGCCGATGTAGATGCTGCAAAGGGTAAGCCCCGCCTTGTCAGCCTGAATGCGGATCTCTTCCACCTCTTTGCACAGGCAGTCCACATAAGGCTGCACCATCTTGCGGTCGCGGTCCAGATTGCAGCTGACAAAGCTGCAGTAGCTGCACCGGGACGGGCAGAACGGGATGCCGATGTACAGGCTGTAGGTCCCGGGTTCATTGCCCACTTTCAAAATCGGCTCCTGCAGGTCGGCAATGGCCTTGGCCATCTGGTATTTCTGCTGGGAGCAGTCGAACCGGTCAAGGAAAAAGTGGTCGATCTCCGCTTCCGTCCAGCCTGCGGCGCGCTTGTCGTGGATGAGCCGCACCGGGCGCACACCGGTCATTTTGCCCCATGGCGGGCGGATGCCGGTCCAATCCCGCAGCAGATCATAGGTCAGGCTGGCAAGGCTGAATTCCGGGGTCTCGCCGCCCTGTTCCACAGGCGCAGGCAGCGGTGCGTGTCGTTCAGCACTTCTGCCGTCCTGACGCACCAGTGCATGCAGGCCGTCCGGCGTTTTTTCTGCCCAGACGCAGTCCTCGGCGTTCTCCGGCGGGGTGAGGGTGAGCGGTGCCATGGGGTAAAACAAACGCACCAGATGCTCCACTTCGTAGCCGGAAGGCAGGCCGGTAATATAAATCTTCATGTTGTTCACTCTTTAAAATAAATCATTGTTGCCGCGCACAGCGCTGCGGATGAAGTAATTGTTGTCCAGTTCATCGCCAAAGGTGGAGAACTCGCCATGGCCGGGCAGCACCTGCGTGCCGCGCGGGATGGGCAGCTTTGCCAGTTTACGCAGACTCTCGGCCATCTGTGCACTGCTGCCGCCCTCCAGATCGGTACGGCCGATGCTGCCTGCAAACAGGGTGTCGCCGCAGAAGAGATACTCGCCGCACAGCAGCACCACGCCGCCGGGTGTATGGCCGGGCGTGTGCCAGACCGTGAACTGCAGCTCGTCTACCGAGACAGTCTCCCCTTCTGCGTAGCCGCAGTCCGCTGCGCTCAGCGGATACATGCGGTCGCCTGCAAGGTCGGCAGCCTCACAGTAGAGCTTTGCGTTCCACTCGGTGCGCAAGGCTTCGGCGCTGCCCACATGGTCGTAGTGGCCGTGGGTGCACAGGATGGTGGTGAGCTGCGCATTGTTTTCCTTTAAAATTTTATCGTAGGTCTGCGCATCTGCCGCCGGATCAATGACCACGGCATGGCCTGCGTCGGAAATGAGCAGGAAGGTATTGGTATACAGCGGCGCAGCGCCCGGAATATGAAAAGCCTGCATGGTGGTCACTCCTTTTTCTTCCACTCGTCGGTATCGATGATGATGGTGCAGGGGCCTTCGTTCACAAGAGCCACCTGCATGTCCGCGCCAAACTCGCCGTGCTGAACATCCTTCAGGCCCTGTTTGTTCATCTCTGCAAGGAACAGCTCGTAAGCATCCACGGAGAGCGGCGGCTTTGCGGCCTTGATAAAGCTGGGCCGGTAGCCTTTTTTCGTGTCGCCGTAAAGGGTGAACTGGCTCACCACCAGAGCCGAATAGTCAAGGTCCTTTGCACTGAGATTCAGCTTGCCCTCTGCGTCCGGAAAGATGCGCAGGCCCGCGCATTTATCGGCAAGCTTGGGCACGATGTCCAGACTGTCGGTATCCCTGACACCCAGCAGGATCATAAGGCCTGGCCCGATGGCCCGCGGCTCACCGCCGTTTACCCGTACACTGGCGGAAGACACCGCCTGAATGACTGCACGCATGTTTTAGCTCCTTGTCACCTTGAGCACGTCCTTTACCTTGGAAAGTCTTGCGACCACACGGTTGAGGTGCTCGGTATTGTTGATGCCGATGGTCAGGCTGACCATGGCGCAGTTGTTTTCCACCTGACGGGCGTTCACCGCATAGATGGGCACCCGGATATCCGCCAGCGCAGCCAGCACATCCTGCAGCAGCTCGTTGCGGTTCAGCGCGATGATCTCAATGCCGGCCTTATAGCTGTCCTTGACGCTGTCGGCCCAGTACGCCTTGACCCAGCGGGGGGCATTGGTGGGATCCTTCATGCTGGAAATGGCGTTCACGCAGCTCTGCTTGTGGATGGAAACGCCAAAGCCGCGGGTGATAAAGCCCACGATGGGGTCGCCCGGCAGCGGGCTGCAGCACTTGGCAAACTTGATGGGGGTGTTATCGAAGCCTTCCACCACCACGCCGTCGGTAGCGTGCACACGGCTCAGATCCACCTTAGGCAGGTCTTCCCCGGCCTTTTCCTCCGAAGTTTTCAGCTTCTGCCACTCCTCCTTGAGCTTGGGCAGGCAGTTGGCAATGGTCATGCCGCCGTAGCCGATGGCGGCATAAAGCTCCTCGGCATTGTTCTGGCGCAGGCGGCGGGAACAGCTGTTGATAAAATCGTCCAGCTGGTCGTCCGGAATGATGATCATTTCCCTGCGCAGCTCACGGGCCAGCGCATCACGTCCCTGCGTGATATTTTCCTCGCGGCGCATCTTTTTGAACCAGTTTCGGATCTTACTCTTCGCTTCGCTGGTGCGCACGATCTTGAGCCAGTCGCGGCTGGGGCCTTTGTCCGCCGGGCCAAGGATCACTTCGATGATCTCGCCGGTGGAAACGATGTGGTCGATGGGCACCATGCGGTTGTTCACCTTGCAGCCCACCATGCGGTTGCCCACCGCCGAATGGATCGCATAGGCAAAATCGATGCAGGTGGCGCCGGTGGGCAGGTTGATGACATCGCCCTTGGGGGTAAAGGCAAACACTTCCTCCGGCAGCAGGTCGCTCTTGAGGTCGTGCAGCAGATTGCCGGAATCCTCGCTGACGCGCTGGTTTTCCAACAGCTGGCTCACCCATGCCAGACGTTCGTCCAGCTTGTCGTGGCCATCCAGACCTTCTTTATACTTCCAGTGGGCCGCAACGCCGTACTCGGCCTGCTCGTCCATCTTGCGGGTGCGGATCTGCACCTCAAAGGGGATGCCCTCGTGGCCGATGACGGTGGTGTGCAGGCTCTGGTAGCCATTGGGCTTGGGAGTGGAGATATAGTCCTTGAAGCGGTTGGGCAGCGGATGGTACATATCGTGGATGAGGCCCAGAGTGCTGTAGCACTCGGCCAGCGTATCCAGAATGACACGCACCGCATAGATATCGTAGATCTCATCAAAGGACTTGTTCTGCATGATGGTCTTGCGATAGATGCCGTAAATGCTCTTGACGCGGCGCTTGATGGTAGCGCCCTCAATGCCGCTTTCGGCCAGCCGCCGCTCGATCACACCGGACACCTTTGCAAGGAACTCCTCGCCTGCACGCTCACTGAGCATCCGGCTGATTTCCTCGTAGCCCACAGGGTCAAGGTAATGCAGGCTGCGGTCTTCCAGCTCTTCCTTCACGTTCAGGATGCCCAGACGGTTGGCGATGGGGGCATACACCTCCATGGTCTCGCGGGCTTTATCGCGGCGCTTCTGTTCCGGCCATGCATCACCGGTGCGCATGTTGTGCAGCCGGTCGCACAGCTTAATGATCATCACGCGCACATCGCGGCTCATGGCCAGCAGCATCTTGCGCAGGTTTTCAGCCTGCAGTTCCTCAATGTTAGAGAACTGGATCTTGGTCAGCTTGGTCACGCCGTCCACCAGCAGGGCAACTTCCTCGCCAAAGGCGGCTTTCAGGTCGTCCAGTGTAGTGGGAGTGTCCTCCACCACATCGTGCAGCAGGGCCGCAGCAATGCTCTCGGAGTCCATACCAAGGTCCAGCACCAGTCGTGCCACGGCCAGCGGGTGGCAGATATACGGCTCACCGCTGCGGCGGCACACCCCCTTGTGGGCAGTGTTGGCAAGGTCATATGCCTTTTCGATCATCTCCATATTGTAGGAGCGGCCGCTGGCCTTGATGGCCTCACACAGCTTTTCCCAGGTAACGATCTCCGGCCGCACCTCCGAAGGCAGAGTTCCTTCCGGGGCATCGGCCAGCTGTGCTGTTGCAGAAACGGTAGCCGTTTCCTGCACCGGTACCGGCTGATGCAGGTGGGTCTTTGCGGAGTAGAGATCCTCTTCCCGCACCGGCTTCGGTGCAGGGACCGCAGTTTTCTTTCCCTCTGGCATTTTACATTCCCTCCAAACATTTCAGGACCGGGGCATCCGCAAGGTTCTTTTTGCCCTGTGCAGGCACAAGATCCAGATATTTTGCTCCGCCCTTTTCCACCGTGGCGATCAGTCCCACCTGTTCCAGAGCCGTGACTGCCACCAGTGTTTTGCCTGTATTTTCCTCGCCCAGTTTTGCGCACAGCGGCTGCAGATCTTCCGCGTGCCAGCGGCGCGCCTGCAGCTCACGGTACACTGTGACGATATCACTGCGCTCAGGCGTAATAAGCTTTTTCTGTTCCTCGGTCAGGGGTGTGCCGCGGCGCAGCGCCGCCACAAAAGCAGCCTGCTCCGCAAGCTTTGTGCCCAGCCCTGCCGGGTGCAGGTCCAGAATGCGGCCCGAAAGCTGTGCGCCCCGGGGCGAATCGTAGACCGAAAGGTTCAGCGCAGCATCCACCACATCGCCCATGGCATAGGGCAGCTGTTCCGGCGGCATGCCGAACCACACGGCATACACGCTGGCATTGCCCTGCCGCAGGCGCAGGCGGCTGTGCCTGCCCTCCGATACCGGGTATACCCCATCCAGCACGGCGTTCTGCAAAAGGAACACCGGGGTCGGGTTCTCGGCCCCATAGGGAGCCAGCTGGTCGAGCTTCCGCACACTTTCCACGGTCACACGGTCCAGATGGATGGGCAGGTCGCACTCCAGCGGGGTGGTATGCAGCACCGGGCATTCCCGTGCTGCCCAGTCGTTCAGGCGGCGGCGCAGAGCGGGCAGATTTTCTTCCCGCACCGAAAGGCCCGCAGCCATGGCATGGCCGCCGTAGCGGATGAGCAGATCTGCGCAGGCACCAATGCAGGCATGCAAATTGAAGCCCTGCACGCTGCGTCCGCTGCCCTTGCATTCGCCGTGCTCGTCAATCGTCACCACGATCACAGGCCGGCCGGTGCGTTCCACCAGCCGGGATGCCACGATGCCAATGACACCGGGGTGCCAATCGCGGCCCCACAGCAGCATCACGCGGTCTTCCAGCCGCTCCGGTTCCTGTTCCAGCAGTTCCTGCGCGGCCTTGAAGATCTGCAGCTCTGTCTCCTGACGCTTTGTATTGATCTCGTTCAGTTTATGGGCCAGCTCTGCGGCGCGGTCCGGGTCCTCACACATCACCAGCTGCAAAGCCGTAACAGCGTTGTCCATGCGGCCAGCCGCATTGATGCGGGGCGCAATGGCGTAGCTGACATTTTCTGCGGTGACCGGTTTGCCCGCAAGGCCCACCTCTTCCAGCAACGCTTCCAGACCCGGACGGTCCGTGTTCTGCAGCTGGCGCAGGCCCGCCTTGACAAGGGTGCGGTTTTCGCCGGTAAGCGGCATCACGTCCGCCACAGTACCCACAGCGGCAAGGTCGCCGCAGTAGTCCAGCATTTCTTCCGGCGGGCAGCCATCCAGTGCGGCACACAGCTTGAATGCCACGCCCGCACCACACAGGCCCTTGAAGGGACTGGTGTCGTCCTCACGACGGGGGTCTACCACGGCAATGGCCTTGGGCAGAGTTTCCGGCGGCAGATGATGGTCGGTAATGATCAGGTCAATACCCAGTTCAGCGGCATAATCGGCTTCTTCCACAGCAGAAATGCCGTTATCCACCGTCACGATCAGCTTGCAGCCCTTATCGTGGATGGAACGGATGGCATTGCGCGAAAGGCCGTAGCCGTCGCCCTCGCGGCTGGGCAGCATACATTTTACGGTAGCCCCCATGCCCTTGAGATGCTGGTACAGCAGAGCCGTAGCGGTCACGCCGTCCACATCATAATCGCCGAACACCACAATGGTCTCGCCCTCGTCAATGGCCCGCCAGATGCGCTCGCAGGCCTTGTCCATATCGGTGAGCAGCGAAGGGTCGCTCAACTCTTCCTCACCGGCAAGCAGGGTCAGTGCTTCGGTAGGGTCGGTAATGCCGCGGGCCGTCAGCACGCCCGCCAACAGGGCATTTTCCTTCTGCTGGGCAGCAAGGGCGACCGCATATTTTTGCTCGCTCCACGGCTCGTCGTTCTGTGCGTTGTATTCCAGTTCTTCGGTGGCCTGCTCCGCAATCGCCTGCGTCAGCTCCCGCAGCGCGGCACGGTCCAGCGGATTCAGATTCCATGCACGGTAGGTCATTCAAAATTTCCTCCCGTCAGGCCGTCGTTGGCCAGCATTCCCTGCAGGGCGGCAATCTCAGAAGAGACATCCATCGCTACATCCGAGAGCAGCGTATCATACAGGGTGTCGTAGGCCTGATTCAGCGTGTGAAGGATGCCCGCGATATCGCGGCGGATGGTCTCGGCGTTTTCGCCCTGCTGGCCCTGCACATCGTTGTAGGTGTGCAGCAGCTTGAGGGTGGTGGGGATATAGTATTCCGCAAAGCGGCGGGCCTTGGGCAGGCTTTCCGGGTGTGCTTCCAGCCAGTCACAGATGGCAGTGGTGGTGGTCTGCATATGGTCCAGCTCTTCGCGGCCCTGCGCATCCTGCATCAGCTGTTTTTCCTGCTGCAGCACGGCGGCAAAGCGGCGCGCTGTCTCAAGATTGAGCGGCACATCGTCTGTTTTTTCTGCCGCCGGTTCCGGCTGCGGCGGTGCCTTGGAGGCTGCGGCAGCTTCCTGCGCGGCACGGTAATCCTCAGCAGTCAGGTAAAGCTTTTCCGCTTTTTCGTCCACCCATGCACTCAGCCAGCCATTGCGGATGAATCTGCGCACCCGCTTGAGGGCACGGGCCTTTTTCTCGTCCACGGCTTCCAGCGGCAGGCCCTTTTTGCAGTCAAAGCCTTCTGCTGCCTCGGCCAGACGGAGCAGCGTCTTGCTGGCCTTCAGGCGGGATGCACCGGCAGTGATCATCCACACGAACACGGCGGTGACAGCCGCAAAGCACCAGCCGGTGATCCGCACCGCCCCCAACGCAAAGCTGCCCATGGCTGCAGCATTTTCAGCCATAAAGCTGTCCTGCAGAAGAGCCTGCAGAACCGCCGCATTGGGCGTAAACAGGCCCGCCGCACCCAGGCAGGAAACCGCCGTGATGCCAAAGATCACCGTAAACGTGATGCCGACTGCCAGCAATGCGCAGCCTGCGCTGTAGCGCTTTTTGGCACTGGCGCGGATCTCGTCTGCCGGGGTCGTCTCTGCCTTGCCGAACATCTGCCGGAACCAGCCGGAAACACCTGCGGCCTGCGCGTTGATACAGTCCTCATTCAAGCCCTGTTTTTTCGTATTCTGCGCATTCTGGCGGCTGCGGTAGTATTCATCCCGGCTGCTGCGGAACGCCTTTGCCGCTTCGCCAAGGCCAAAGTTTGCAGCATTCACCGCCGCACGGCCCACACCATAGGCGCGGTCACCAATGTCCTCCCCTTTGCCCTCAAAGCCATGGGCAAAGGCATCCGACACGGTATCGCCAAAGGCGCGCAGCTGGTTTTCCAGCTCCTGCTGCACCTGACGGCCCTCATTTTCTCTCATTGTATCGTTTTCACGATCGTTCATCAAATTCTTCTCACCCTTCTGCCGGTGCATACCGGCTGATGATGGCGCGGGCCACCCGCAGGCCATCCACGGCGGCGCTCATGATGCCGCCCGCATATCCGGCGCCCTCGCCGCAGGGATACAGACCTGCCAGCTGGGTGCATTCAAAATTTTCTTCCCGCTTCAGCCGCACCGGGCTGCTGGTGCGGGTCTCAAGACCCGTAAGGATCGCTTCCGGCGCGGTATAACCCGCAATTTTGCGCTCGTAGGCGCGCAGGCCCGCCCGCAGCGTTTCGGCCAGCTCCTGCGGCAGCAGTGCGCCGAGGTCTGCCGCAGCAACGCCGCGGTCATAGGTAGGCTGCACGCGTCCAATGTTCAGCTGGCCGCGCCCTTCCAGAAAGCTCTGGATGTTCTCTGCCGGAGCGGCATACTCCCCTGCACTGCGCCCAGCGGCGTAGGCTTTGGCTTCCAGCTCCCGCTGGAACGCGATGGCCCGGCGCGGATCGTCTGCAAAGTCCTTGCCTCCCACACTCACCACCACGGCCGCGTTGGCATTTTTGCCATTGCGGGCGTGGAAGCTCATGCCGTTGGTCACTACACGGCCTTCCTCGCTGGCCGATGCCACCACCTGCCCGCCGGGGCACATGCAGAAGGTGTAAACGCACCGCTCCCCCACATGCTGGGAGAGCTGATACTCGCCCCGCGGCAGAGCCGGATGCCCGGCAGCCTCGTGATATAAGCTCTTTTCGATCTCACTCTGCAGATGCTCGGCGCGGAAGCCCACGCTGAACGGCTTGCATTCCAGCTGCAGGCCGCCGTCCATCAGCATCCCGAAGGTATCGCGGGCCGAGTGGCCCACCGCGAACACCAAAGCTTCACAGGCAAAGGTGCCATTTGTGGTAAAAATTCCGGTGAGCCGACCGTTTTTCTGTTCAAAGCCGGTCAGGGCCGTGTTGAAATGCACCTCACCGCCCAGAGCTTCGATCTCCTTGCGGATAGATGTGATCACACCGCGCAGCAGGTCGGTGCCCACGTGGGGCTTCTGCTTCCAGGCGATCTCCTCCGGCGCACCGTGCTGCAGGAACACCTCGGTAACAAAGCCGCACAGCTCATCGCCGATACGGGTGGTCAGCTTGCCGTCCGAAAAGGTACCGGCACCGCCCTCGCCAAATTGAATGTTCGCATTTACATCCAGTTCGCCGGTAGCAGAAAAATGTTCCACCGCCTTTACGCGCTCGTCCAGCGCCGGGCCGCGCTCCAGCACAATGGGCTGATAGCCCTGCCGGGCCAGCAGCAGCGCTGCAAACAGGCCCGCCGGGCCAAGGCCACACACCACAGGCCGATGTGCCAGTGGCTGGATGCCATTCTGCACCGAAAAGTCCACCTTCTGCTGCAGAGAAGCATCACCACAGCGGGCTGCAAGAGCCGCTTCCTCGGCAGGTTCTTTCAGGGTGACAGCCACGGTATACACCAGCTTGGGCTGGCCGTGGCGGGCATCCACCGAGAGCTTTGCCACGCCCAGATGCTGCACCTTTCCGCGCGGGATGCGGGCGGCGTGCAGGGCTTTTTCAAATGCCTGCGGCTCTCCGGCAGAGAGCGGCAGACGGATGTTGCGAACCAGAATCATGTTATCGTGTGTTCCTTTTTGTTTCAGTTGCTTTCGATGCGGCACTGCAGCACATAGCTGCCCAGTGCAAAGATCTTGCCGTTGGAGGGCACATACAGGCGGCAGGCAATGTTCTGCTCGCCGGTCGCCACCGAGAAATCCTCGGCATCGATCTCAATGACCACCTGCTCCGGGGTCAGCGTTTCGATCGCGCCCTTGGGGCCGCAGAGCGTTACATTCATCAGGCGTTCGGTCTGCACCGTCAGCTGGTAGGTAGAGGGCAGGTTGACCACCTGCACGCAGGTATTGGGCAGGTTCATGGTCTTGGTTCCCAGATTGGAGCAGTCAAAGCTGACCGTTATGGTGGAAATGTTATCCAGCAGATAGATGTCTGCGGGCAGGTCGATGGGCAGCTCATAGCTCTTGTTCAGTGTAAAGGTGGAAAGGTCGATATTGCCGATGGGCAGCGTGGACAGCATATCGATTTTAGCTGCCGGACCTGCCACCTTGAGCTGCTTGCGGCTGAGTGCATATACCAGCATCGAATCATCAAAATCACGCGGTGCATTGATGAAATTCACGTCCACCGGCAGCGTTGCCATCTTGTACACCTGCAAGGTCACATCCACGCTGTTCTCTTCCAGCTCCGTGTACTCAAACTTGACTTCCTTGCCGCCGGAGGTATAGAAGCGCAGCGGCGTGTTCAGCGTGATGGACTCGGTCAGTTCGCCGCTGTAGGTCACCTCTGCAGTGCAGGTAGCAACTTTATCCAGCTCACTGCTGGGGCCGGAAAGGGTGATATTCTCCTTGGAAACATCCGTACTGTAAAGGATATAGCCGTCCGCGATGGTCAGGTAGTTGGTGGTAATGGTAACGGGCAGGGTCTTTTCCTCCACCACGTCAAACACCACATCCACCGTATTATCCGTGCCTTCCATGGTCACAGTCACACCGTTCAGCAGACCGTTGGCACCGCGTACCAGCAGGCGCAGGGTCTTTTCGCCGCTATCGCGTACGCTGGAAAAATCCGGGTAGACCACAAAGTCGGAAGCCGTCAGCCCGCCGATGGTGTAGCCGTCGCCGGAGATCTTCAGGTTCACGGTCTTATCCTCGGCGCTGACGATGCTCAGGCCCCTGGAGGTGTAAGCAGCGGAATCGTAGGTATAATCCACCGGCACATTGTAGATGGTGTTGCTGGTGCCGGGCTGCACGATGATGGTGACCACCATCCATGCAACGATGGCGCCCAGCACCGAAAGTGCCAGCCGGATGCGGCGGTCGTCCAGAATGTTTTTCTTATGGGCGACCGCAGGCTTTGCGCCATTTTTCTTGTTGGGTTCGTTGTTCATTGCGCATCGTCCTCCTTCTGGCTGACCCATTTCCACAGACGGTCCAGCTGACCGCGCCAGCCGCTGACCGTCGTCTTTTCGGTGGTGGTCTCCTTGGGGATCATCTCATCCACCAGACGGGTATACAGGGTCTGGCGGTCAAAATGGCGGATCAGCACGCCGTTTTTCGCCATGGAGATGATACCGGTCTCCTCGCTGACCACGATGGCGATTGCATCGGAATTTTCGGCAATGCCAAGGCAGGCGCGGTGACGGGTGCCCATATCCTTGCCAAGATCCAGATTGTTGGAAAGCGGCAGCACACAGCCCGCGGCTTTGATGCGGCCATTCTCAATGATGGCAGCACCATCGTGCAGGGGCGTGCCCTCGTAGAAAATGGTGCCCAGCACTTCCAGATTGACCGCACTGTTCACCGGCGTGCCGGTGCGCACGATCTCCGAAAGGTTCGTGTGGCGTTCCAGCACGATCAGTGCACCGGTCTTGGTCTCAGAAAAGCGCTCTGCCGCATCGCAGATGGCAATGATGGCGCTGCGCCATGCACCTTTTAGGCTGGGATCGTTGTAGCGGCCTTTGACATTGAACAGCTTGGCGGCCCACTGGTCGGTCTGGCCCATGCGCTCCAGCGCACGGCGGATCTCTGGCTGGAACAGCACCACCAGCGTCAGCAGGCCCACCTGCAGCAGTGAGTTCAGCAGCCATGTGACGGTACGCATGTTCAGCGTTTCTGCCACCAGATAGACGGCCATCACCAGCAGCGCACCCTTGAACAGCTGGCCGGCGCGGGTGCGGTTGACAATGCCCAGCAGCTGGTAAATCAGGAAGGAAATGATGATGATATCCAGCAAATCGACCAGTTTGAAGGTCTGGAAATTTGCAATGATCGCGTTCAGAGTCATTGGTACACGCTCCCGTTTACAGTGTTTCGATCAGGGCAACAGCGTGGGCGGCAATGCCCAGCCCCTCACCGGTAAAGCCCAGATGTTCCTCGGTGGTGGCCTTCACACTCACAGCGTCCACCGGCAGGCCGAAGGCATCGGCCAGATTCTGGCGCATGGCCGGAATGTACGGCGCAAGCTTGGGCCGCTGACACAACAGCGTCGCGTCGATATTTTCAATGCGGAAGCCGTGCTCCTTTAAAATTTCGGCCACACGGCGGGCCAGCTTCAGGCTGTCGGCACCGGAGTAGGCCGGGTCATTGTCCGGGAAATGCTGGCCGATATCCCCCAGCGCAGCGGCACCCAGCACAGCATCCATCACCGCATGGGCCAGCACATCTGCATCCGAGTGGCCCAGCAGGCCTTTTTCAAAAGGCACTTCCACGCCGCCCAGGATCAGCTTGCGGCCTTCCACCAGACGGTGCACGTCATAACCATGTCCAATGCGCATTTTATGTTCCTCTTTCTGTTCCGGGCGGGGCAAGTCCTCGCGGGTCGTGATCTTATAATTGGCGTAATCGCCCTGCGTCAGCTGCACGGCGCGGCCGGTCAGCTCGAACAGGCTGCAATCGTCGGTGACAAGGCGGGCTTTTTCGGCATCCAGCTCTTCCAGCGCAGCAAGGTACTCTGCGCGGTCAAAGCACTGAGGCGTCTGCACCGCATACAGGGTGCTGCGATCAGGGGTGGCATGTACAAAGCAGCTCTCCGGCACCGTCTTGCCGCTGCCCCGCACTGCCGCCTTGATGGTATCCTTCACCGGCACGGCAGGCGCTGCGGCACCGCATCGGGCTGCAGCTTCCAGCGCAGCAGTGATGACCTGCTGGCTGACGAAAGGCCGGGCCGCGTCGTGCACTGCCACAAGCTCCCCTTCTGCCGCCAGCACGCCGTTTTTTGCGCTCTCGGCGCGGGTGGTGCCGCCCGTTACGATCTGCACAGGCTTTGTGCAGTCTGCTGCCTGCTGCTCCACAAAGACGCGGTTCTTACCGGCCACCAGCACGATCTCCGTGACAAGCGGGTCCTGTTCAAACGCGCGGATGCTGCGGTGCAGCACGGTCTCGCCGCCCAGATCAAAGCTGAGCTTGTCAAAGCCCATGCGTGTGGAAGACCCCGCCGCCACCAGTACTGCGGATACTCTCTTTTCCAATTTCTTCACCTGCCCAATTCCTATAGTAAGCCATATTTTATTATAGCGTATAACTTCCCAAACTGCAACCAATATTCTACAGCAAAAATGCCCCTCTGCACACAGCAGAGGGGCACAAACTTGTTCTTGATGGAGTTTACTTCAGGATCGGCTCGATGGCAGCAGCCAGAGCATCCTTCTGTGCCTGTGCTTCAGCCAGATCCTTGCCCAGAGTGGTGAAGTAGGTCTTGATCTTCGGCTCAGTGCCGGAGGGACGGACGACCACGGTAGCGCCGTTGTCCAGAGTGTAGATGAGGACGTTTGCGGCGGGCAGGCCGGTCTCTTCGGGCTTCTTGTAGTCGGTGACCTTGACCACCTTGTGGCCGGCCAGCTCGGTGAGGGGCTCGTCACGCAGCTTCTGCATGATGGAAGCCATCTTCTCCATGCCGGTCAGGCCGGGGAACTCGAAGCTGTCCACCTTGTTCAGGTAGCGGCCATACTCCTTGTAGATCTCTTCCAGACGCTCCTTGATGGAAGAACCGATGCTGCGGTAGTAAGCGGCCATCTCGCAGATGAGCATGGAGCCGATGACAGCGTCCTTATCGCGGACATAGGGGCCGGCCAGATAGCCGTAGCTCTCCTCGAAGCCGAAGATAAAGCGATCCACTTCACCGGCAGCTTCCAGATTTGCGATCTGGTCGCCGATCCACTTGAAGCCGGTCAGCACGCTGCGCATTTCCACGCCGTAGTGTGCGGCAATGGCATCGGCCAGCGGAGTGGACACGATGGACTTGACGGCCACCGGGTTTTTGGGCATGGTGCCCTTCTCGATGCGGCCTGCGCAGATGTAATCCAGCAGCAGAGCGCCCATCTCGTTGCCGGATACCAGCTCATAGCTGCCATCCGGGCACTTCATGGCAATGCCCACGCGGTCGGCATCGGGGTCGGTGGCCAGCATCAGATCGGCACCAGTCTTGGTTGCCAGCTCCAGACCCAGCTTCAGAGCCTCGAAAATTTCGGGGTTCGGGTAGGAGCAGGTGGTAAAGTAGCCGTTGGGGTACTCCTGCTCGGGCACGATGGTGATATCGGTGATGCCCATATCGTTCAGCACATGAGTGACAGGCACCAGACCGGAACCATTCAGCGGGCTGTACACCAGCTTCAGGCCGGCAGTCTTGCACAGGCCCGGGCGCACCTGACGGGCCTCAATGGCATCATACAGTGCCTTCTTGCAGTCGTCGCCCACAAAGCGGATCAGTCCCTGCTCCACGCCCTCGGCAAAGGAGATGTACTTTGCACCGGTCAGCACATCCGTCTTCTGGATCTCATCGTACACGATGGCAGCAGCATCATCGGTCATCTGGCAGCCATCCGGGCCGTAGGCCTTGTAGCCGTTGTACTTGGCCGGGTTGTGAGAAGCCGTGACCATGATACCAGCATTGCACTGGTAGTAACGGGTAGCAAAGCTCAGTGCAGGCACAGGCATCAGCGCATCGTAAATGCGCACCTTGATACCGTTTGCCGCCAGAACGCCTGCGGCGGTCTTGGCAAAGATATCGCTCTTCAGGCGGCTGTCGTAGCTGATAGCCACAGTCTGGCTACCGCCCTGAGTCTTGACCCAGTTTGCCAGACCCTGCGTGGCCTGACGCACAACATAGATATTCATACGGTTGGTGCCAGCGCCCAGAACGCCGCGCAGACCAGCGGTGCCAAACTTCAAAGCCACAGCAAAGCGGTCCTTGATCTCGTCATCATTTCCCTCGATCTTTGCCAGCTCCGGCTTCAGATCAGCGTCTTCCAGCTCTGCAGCCATCCAGCGCTTATATTCATCCAAATACATCTTGCACACCTTACCTTTTGTAAATTTTTCCGCAAAAAGAACAGGTTTGGTTAAACCTACTTATAATATAAACTCTCCGCATCCATGTGTCAATTGCGTAATCTGCAACAAGATTTGCAGTTCAAAACCGGCATATGGCACAAAATTCCAAGTTTTTCCCGGTAAAGTCGGGAACTGTCCCGGCCTCGCCTGCATTTTCCAGCAGTTCATAGCTCTGGCCTGCATCGTCCAGAACGTCCAGCCACTGCTCCAAACCGACGCTGTTTTCACACAGGTAGCGCAGCAGCTGCATTGCCCGGGCAAAACTGTCCTGCAGCAGCACCGCGCTGCGGCGCACCCGGCCATCCTGCTCCTGCCGCAGCTCCATTACAACGCCCTGCGCAGCGGCGGCGCCGCAATATACAAGGGTGTGGGCATGCTGCAGCCCTTCCAGTTCTGAATATGTACGGATATAGCGGCAGTATTCTTTGCTCATCATGGAAAACTCTCTCCTCTCTATCGCATTGACATCTTTCCTGCCCTTTACTATAATGAATTTAGAAGCATTTTTGTGTCGAAGTATGGCATAATCATCCATTATTTTCCACTTTTGCCAATTCTTTTCCGTCATATCATCCGCTGGGATAAGGGAGAACAACATGTATTCTGTTACCAGAAGCTTTGGTCTGAACGGCCTGAACGGCTTTGCCGTGGCAGTGGAGGCCGACATTTCCGGCGGTCTGCCTGCATTTTCTATCGTAGGCCTGCCGGATTCCGCTGTGCGTGAAAGCGCCGACCGTGTGCGCGCCGCCATCAAAAATCTGGGCTTCAAGTTCCCAGACCGGCGCATTACCATCAATCTTGCCCCGGCGGATGTGCGCAAGACCGGCCCGGTGTACGACCTGCCGCTTCTGCTGGCAGTGCTCACTGCCAGCGGCCAGCTGGAGGATGTGCCTGCCGACGCGGCATTTCTGGGCGAACTGGCACTGGACGGCACCCTGCGGCCGGTTTCCGGCGTGCTGCCCATGGCGCTGGCTGCAGCAGAAAATGGCACCCACGCCCTGTATGTACCTGCCGAGAATGCCGCTGAAGCAGCCGAGGCCTGTGCCGACAGCATGGCCGTCTACCCCGCCCACACGGCACGCGAAGTTGTAGATGCCCTGCGCGGCATCTCCCCGCTTGCCCCGGCGGCTGTTGTTCCCTTTGACCCTGCAGACGCATGGGCACAGGTGCCGGATTTTGCGGACGTGATGGGCCAGTCGCTGGCGCGGCGGGCTATGGTCATTGCTGCCGCAGGCGGACACAATGTTTTGCTCATTGGCGCACCCGGCACCGGCAAATCCATGCTGGCAAAGCGTCTGCCCGGCATCCTGCCGCTGCTCACCCGTGAGGAAGCCGTGGAGACCACTAAAATTTATTCCATTGCAGGGCAGCTGCCGCAGGGCCGGGGCCTGATCTCTGCACGGCCTTTCCGCAGCCCGCACCACTCGGCCAGTGCCGCAGCTCTGGCTGGCGGCGGCGCACAGTTCCGGCCCGGCGAGTGCAGCCTTGCCAACTGCGGTGTGCTGTTTTTAGACGAATTGCCGGAGTTCTCCCGCGAGAGTCTGGAAGTGCTGCGCCAGCCGCTGGAGGACGGCCAGATCACCGTGAGCCGAGCGGCAGGCAGTGCCACCTATCCCAGCCGCTTCCAGCTGGTAGCCGCCATGAACCCCTGTAAGTGCGGCTACTACGGTCATCCCACCCGGCAGTGCACCTGTTCGCCCAGTGCTGTACGGCAGTACCGCAGCCGTGTGTCCGGCCCGCTGCTGGACCGCATCGACCTGTGCGTGGAGATGGACCCCATCGCCTTTGACGAGCTGCACGCCGTCGCCCCTTCCGAGAGCAGCGCCGATCTGCGCAAACAGGTGCTTACCGCCCGGGCCATTCAGGCAAAGCGCTATGCCGCCCCGGGTTTTGAGGGTGTGCTCTGCAACGCCCAGCTCACCGCCGGGCAGGTGCGGCGCGTCTGCCGCATGACCCCTGCCGCCGAGCGGCTGCTGCGCGCCTCCTACGACGCTTTGGGCCTTTCCGCCCGCGCCCATGACCGTATCCTGCGGGTGGCCCGCACGGTGGCCGATCTGGCAGGCAAACAGCTGCTGGATGAGGACTGTGTGCTGGAAGCCTTGCAGTACCGGGCACAGGAAAAAGTGGAAGTATAAAAGCCTTTCCGTCTTTGCTTCGCAGCTCTGCCTTCCCCGAAAAGGGAAGGTCTTGTGTGGTTTACCGTTACGCGCAAAAAAAGCCATCTGTATCTTTCCAAATGCTCAATACGAGCAGGAGATCACAGATGGCTTTTTATAATTGCTTTTTAGAATCTGCGCCATGTATCCGGCAGGAACAGCACCAGCATCGGGAAGATCTCCAGACGGCCGGCCAGCATATCAAAGATCATCACCAGCTTTGCGGGGTTCGTAAAGCTGCCAAAGTTCATCATGGGGCCTACCTGCGCAAGGCCCGGGCCGATGTTGTTCAAAGTAGCTGCAATGGCTGTGAAGTTCGTCACCATATCAAAGCCATCCAGACTGATGAGCAGGAAGGAGACCACGAAGATGAAGAAATACGCGCCCATAAACACATTGGTGGTGCGGATGGTCTCGTGGTTCAGCAGCTTGCCGTCCATGCGGACGGGGGCCACCACCTGTGGGTGCAGCGCCTGCTTGAGCTCCTTGCCAAGGGTCTTGCCCAGAATGAGGATGCGGCTCACCTTGATGCCGCCGCCGGTGCTGCCCGCGCAGGCACCAATGAACATGAGCACCACCAGAATTTCTTTGGAGAGGGTGGGCCACAGGTCAAAATCACAGCTGGAAAAACCGGTAGTGGTGATGATGGAGCCCACCTGAAAGGCTGCCTGACGCAGCGCTTCGCCAAAGTTGTTGTAGATGCTGTAGATGTTGGCCGTGATGAGACCCACCGCTGCCAGGATCACCACAAAGTAGCCGCGCACCTCCTCGCTGATGGCGCGGTTGAATTTGCGCAGCAGCAGCAGGAAGTAGGCATTGAAGTTGACGCCGAACAGGATCATGAAGATGGTCACGACCCACTGGATGTAGGGAGAAAAGCTGGTAAAGCTGTCGTTCTTGAAGCCGAAGCCGCCGGTGCCCGCCGTGCCGAAGGCCGTGAGCATGGACTCAAACAGCGGCATGCCGCCCAGCATCAGGAATACCAGCTCCAGCACGGTGAGTGCAAAATAGATGCCGTACAGGATCTTTGCGGTAGACTGCACCTTGGGCACCAGCTTATCCACCTGCGGACCGGGGCTTTCTGCCTTCATCAGGTTGACGTGGGAGCCGCCGGTCAGGGGCAGCAGCGAGAGCAGGAACACCAGAACGCCCATGCCGCCGATCCAGTGGGTGAAGCTGCGCCAGAACAGAATGCCCTTGGGCAGATCCTCCACCCCGGGCAGGATGCTGGCACCGGTGGTGGTAAAGCCGGACACCGTCTCAAACAGGGCATCCACCGGGTTCGGGATGCAGCCCGTCACCACAAACGGAACGGCGCCCACGATGGAAATGACGATCCAGCTCAGCGAGGTAGCAGCAAAGCCCTCCCGCATATAGAATACCTTGCTTTGGGGCTTGATGCCGCGCAGGGCGTAGCCGATGGCGGCGCTGACTGCCGCCGTGATCAGAAACACGCCCAGCACGAACCATTCGCCGTAGATCCAGCTGGCCGCTGCGGGCAGCAGCAGCAGCGCACCCTCGATCAGCATGACATAGCCCAGCAGACGGAAAACGATCGCATAATTCATAGTCTGCCTCCGTCAACCCTCAGCGCCCTTGTCCAGAATATCGCGCAGGTCATGCAGGCCATGCTCCAGCGTGACCACGATCACGTTATCGCCCACCTGGATCTGGTCGCCGCCGCGCGGGATCAGGATCTGATGGCCGCGGGTGATGCAGCACAGCAGCAGATTCTTTTTCAGGTGCAGCTGGCTCAGGGGGACACCGGTGGCAGCGCTTTCCTCGTGGACGGTAAATTCCAGCGCTTCCACGCGGTCGTCCAGAATGCGGTACAGCGTCTTGATGTTGCTGCCCGCTTCGTTCTGCAGTGCACGCACATACTGCACGATGTAATCGCAGGTCATGTACTTGGGGTAGACCACGCTGCCCAGATCCAGACCGGCCAGAATATCATCAAATTCCAGACGGTTGACTTTGGTGACCAGCTTGCCGTTGGAGTGCTTTTTGGCAAACAGGGTCAGCAGCACATTCTCCTCGTCGATGTTGGTCAGGGCCACAAAAGCCTCGGTGGACTCCATGCCCTCCGAGAGCAGGAATTCGCGGTTGGAGCCGTCCTCGTTCAGGATCTGTGCGCCGGGCAGCTGCTCGGCCAGCTCCATGCAGCGGGCAGGGTCGCGCTCCACGATGCGCACACGCACGTGGTTTTCCAGCAGCTCCTGGCTCAGATAGAAGGCGATGGCACCGCCGCCCACGATGAAGGCATTGCGCACCGGGCGCACCGGCAGGTGGATGCGCTGGAAGAACTCGTGGGCCTTTTCCTGTGTTGCAAGGAAGGTGACCTGATCGCCGTTCTGCAGTACAAAATTGCCGTTCGGGATGATCACGCCGCCGCTGCGCTCCACTGCACACACCAGAATGTCGCTCTTCAGACGGGTGGGGATCTCGCGGATGGCCACGCCGTCCAGCCCCTGCTCTGCAGTGAGTGCAAACTTGATCAGCCGCACACGGCCGTCTGCAAAGGTGTCGATCTTGCTTGCACCCGGGAAGCGCAGCAGATGGGAGATTTCCTTTGCTGCAGCCATTTCCGGATTGATGATGGCCGAAATGCCGATCTGCTTTTTGATAAAGTCCAGCTCATGACTGTAGGACGGGTTGCGCACACGGGCAATTGCATGGCAGTGGCCCGCCTTTTTGGCAAACATGCAGCACAGCAGGTTCAGCTCATCCGAACCAGTCACGGCAATGAACACATCCGCGTCTTCAATGCCGGCCTCTGCCAGCGTGGTGATCGAGGAACCGTTGCCCACGATGCCCAGCACATCGTAGCTTTCAGTCAGGTGCTCCACACGCGCTTTGTTGGTATCCACAATGGTCACATTATGGTCTTCCTCACTGAGCTGCCGCGCCAGCGCAGTACCAACCTTGCCGCCGCCCACCAGAATGATCTTCATAACAAGTCCTTTCTCTTTCCGCGTCCCTTCTGCCGGGACAGCACAAATCCATCATAGTATACCATATCTCCTGCCAAAGTTCCACTGTTTTCCACATTATGCAACAAAAACCTGCCAAATGACGCAAAAAAGCCCCGGGAGATACCGTCCCGGAAGCTTTTATTTCATTTAATAGCGCGCCACGCCGTCCTTCGTTACAAGGGCATACACCAGCGGGGCTTCCTCCGGCTTCTCAGGGCCGTATCCAAGGCCGCTGCGGTACTCGGCGGCGGCAGCTTCAAACTTATCGGCTGCGCCGTAGAAGGTGGCAAGGCTCTCGCCCTTCTTTACGTAGTCGCCGCGCTTTTTATGCAGGGTGATGCCGGCGGCAAAATCCAGCGGGTCGCCCTTTTTCTGTCGGCCCGCACCCAGCAGCACGCTGGCAGAGCCGATCTTCTCGGCATCGTTCGCCACAATGTAACCGTCCTGCTCTGCCAGCAGCTCAAAGCTTGCCGCAGGCTTCTCGAACAGGCTGTAGTCGTCCAGCACGCGGGTATCGCCGCCCTGCGCCGCAAACATCTCCTTGCACTTAGCAAAGGCAGAACCGTCGGCGATCACCGCCTCGGCCATGGCGCGGCACTCGGCAGGAGTGCCCTTATCGGCCAGCACCAGCATGTTCGCCGCCAGCTGCAGGCAGACCTCGGTCAGGTCGGCGGGGCCATGGCCCTTGAGCACATCCATGCTTTCCATGACTTCCAGACTGTTGCCAATGTTATGGCCCAGCGGGGTGTCCATATCGGTGATCATGGCAGCCACCCGGCGGCCGTGATGGGTGCCAATGGATACCATCAGCTTAGCCAGCTCAATGCTCTGGTCTACCGTTTTCATAAAAGCTCCGGTGCCGGTGGTCACATCCAGCAGGATGGCATCCGAGCCGGAAGCCAGTTTCTTGGACATGATGCTGGATGCGATGAGTGGGATGCAGCTGACGGTTGCGGTCACATCCCGCAGGGCATACATTTTTTTATCTGCAATGGCAATGCCCTCGCTCTGGCCAATGACCGACAGACCGATCCTGTTCACCTGCGCAAAGAACTCCTCCTGCGAGAGGGCGGTTCTGGTGCCGGGCACGCTCTCCATCTTATCGATGGTGCCGCCGGTATGGCCAAGGCCCCGGCCGCTCATCTTGGCGATCTTCACGCCGCAGGCCGCCACGATGGGGGCAATGACCAGCGTGGTCTTGTCACCTACGCCGCCGGTGGAGTGCTTGTCCACCTTGATGCCCGGAATGGGCGAAAGATCCACCATCACACCGCTGTGAGCCATCACATCGGTCAGCTCTGCGGTCTCCTCATCGGTCATGCCGCGCAGATAGACAGCCATCATCCATGCAGCCATCTGGTAATCAGTCACTTCTCCGCTGACATAGCCATTGACGATCTGCTCCAGCTCCTCACGGCTGTGCGTACCGCCATCACGCTTTTTTGCGATCAGATCATAAACGCGCATCGTATCACGCTCCTCGTTTTTTCAATAGTACGACATTATAAGATATAGTATAGCAAAATTTCAAACAAAAGCAAGTATCATTCTGTAAACTTTGCCCAATTTTAAACCAAAAAGGGCGCAGCCGCCCGGAAAAGCAGCTGCGCCCTTGTTTTGGGATCACGAGTCGTCGTTTTAGCGGGATCCCTTGTCGTAGGGGATGCCCTCTGCCTTGGGTGCCATGCTGTTCTTGGAGGTAAACGCCAGAATGATCATGGACGCCACGAACGGCATCATGTTGTAGATGTTGCTGGACCAGTGCAGCTGTGCCAGGAAGGTGGAGTCTGCAATGTTTGCCAGACTCTTGAACACAGCAAAGAACATGGCTGCGCCAAAGATGTTGAAGGGCTTCCACTGGCCAAAAATCATAACAGCCATGGCAAGGAAGCCTGCGCCGGCCACACCCACCTCAAAGTTCCAGGTCTGCACCGGGGGCACGATGTAGGCCATACCGCCGATCGCGCCCAGTGCACCGGAAATGACAACACCGGCATAGCGCATCTTGTAGACATTGATGCCCACAGAGTCCGCTGCCTGCGGATGCTCGCCGCAGGCACGCAGGCGCAGGCCAAAGCGGGTCTTGTACAGCACCACATAGCTGATAATCAGCAGAATGATGCCCAGCGGCACAAAAATGCTCAGTTCCAGCCCGCCGATGCTGAACAGGAAAGGCTTGTTGGAGTAGTTCAGCTTTGCACTGCCGCTCTCGCTGAAATACTTTGCAATGACCACCGCAATAGCAGTAGCCAGCAGGTTCAGGGCTGTGCCGCCAATGGTCTGATCTGCCTTCAGGTTGATGGAGGCAAAGGCCAGCAGCAGACTGTACACCATACCGGCCAGTGCCGCCACCAGAACAGAGATCAGCACCACGAGGAAGACCGGCATACTGGAAGGCAGCATGGTCAGGGTGAGAACACCCGCCACACCGCCAATGACCATGATACCTTCCAGTGCAATGTTGATGATGCCGGAGTGCTCACTGAACATACCGCCCAGTGCCACCATCATCAGAACGATGCCATACAGCAGCGTATATTTGATCAGAAGCAGCATATCACTTGCCCTCCTTTTCGGTTGCAGATCCTGCAGGAGCAGCAGGCTCTGCGTTCACATTGGTCTTGTCGGCATTCCTGAACAGCAGTGCGTGGATCTTGCCGCGGAACAGCATGGAGAATGCGCACAGGTAGATGATGATGCCGCTGATCAGGTCCGAGATCTCAGTGGGGTAATACTTGGTGGAAAGGAAGGAGCCGCCCACCGAGATATGGGAAATGAAGATCGCCGAGAAAATGGTGCCAATGGGGTTGGAGCTTGCCAGCAGTGCAACGGAAATGCCGTTGAAGCCCATTGCCGGCAGGCTGGTGGAGTTCAGCGGGTTCCACTGGGACACATTGGACAGATAGTACAGGCCCGCACCAAAACCGGCCAGCGCACCGGCAATGGCCATGGAGAGGATGATGTTCTTCTTCTCGTTGATGCCGGCGTAGCGGGCAGCGCTCTTGTTCAGGCCGACTGCCTTGAGCTCGTAGCCGAAGGTTGTCTTGTTCAGCACCACCCAGATCAGAACTGCCACTGCTGCCGCCAGAAAGATGGCGATGGTGGTGCTGTTGGTCTGGAACAGCTTGTTCAGGCCGAAATCCGGGATGATGGACTGAGCGTAATCGGCGTTCTTGCTGATGTTGATGGTACGGGTGTTGCGCACATCGTACATGGGGCCGGTGCCGTTCTGGTAAATGAGCTCATTGACCAGATACAGGCCGATCCAGTTGAACATGATGGAGGTAATGACTTCGTTGATGTTGAAGTAGGCCTTGAAGAAGCCGGGGATCGCACCCCAGATGCCGCCCAGAATGGTGGCTGCGATCAGACAGACGAACCACGGCAGCTTGAGCATGATGGCGCAGTACAGAGCGCCGTAAGCGCCCAGCGTATACTGACCCGCCGCACCGATGTTGAACAGGCCGGTTTTGAAGGCAAAGGCCACAGACAGACCGGTCATAATGAGGGGAGCCGCATTTGCCAGCTCCTTGCCGACACCGTAGGGCGCGTCATGGAAGCCGCCCTTCAGGATGCGCACAAAGCCGTCGCCCCATGCGTGGGCCGGGTTGATGGCCAGCAGCACCAGAAAACCGACCACAAGGCCAATCAGGATGCACAGCAGAGCAGCCAGCACACTGGTGATGGAGCTGTTCAGACTGCTGTGGGAAAGTTTTTTCTTGTTCATGTGTTATTTGCTCTCCTTTCCCTGCTTGCGTGCGCCTGCCATATACAGGCCCAGCTCCTGCACGGTGGTGGTCTTGGGGTCAAATTCGCCCACGACCTCGCCCTCGTACATCACAAGGATGCGGTCGGACAGGTTCATCACCTCGTCCAGCTCCAGACTGACCAGCAGCACGGCCGTACCCTTATCCCGCTCGGCCACGATCTGACGGTGGATGTATTCAATTGCACCAACGTCCAGACCGCGGGTGGGCTGGACTGCCACCAAGAGCTTCGGGTCCTTATCGATCTCACGGGCAATGATGGCCTTCTGCTGGTTGCCGCCGGACATGCTGCGCACGGTGGTCAGGCTGCCCTGACCGCTGCGCACATCGTACTGGGCAATGAGCTTATCGGAATATTCGCGCACCTTATCGCTGCGGATAAAGCCGCCCTTCTGGAACTCGGGCTGCCAGTAGCGCTGCAGCACCATGTTGTTTTCCAGACTGTAATCCAGCACAAGGCCGTGCTTGTGGCGGTCCTCCGGGATATGGCTCATGCCGTCCTTGGAGCGCTGACGGATGGACTCGTTGGTGATGTCCTTGCCGTCCAGTGTGATCTTGCCGCTGCTGATCTTTTCCAGACCGGTCAGGCCGTAGACGAACTCGGTCTGACCGTTGCCCTCGATACCGGCAAGACAGACGATCTCGCCCGCGTGCACCTGAAAAGAGACATTCCGGACTGCATCCTTCTTGTGCTGGGCATTGTGCATGGTGACGTTTTCCACATCCAGCACCACCCTGCCGGGGTCTGCGGGCTTTTTGTCCACCTGCAGCTGCACATCGCGGCCCACCATCATGCGGGAAAGCTCTTCCTTGGTGGTATCCTTGATGTCCACGGTACCCATGCATTTGCCCTTGCGCAGAACTGTGCAGCGGTCTGCCACAGCCATGATCTCGTTGAGCTTGTGGGTAATGAACAGGATGGACTTGCCTTCCTTCTTGAACCCGCGCATGATCTCCATCAGTTCGTCGATCTCCTGCGGGGTCAGCACTGCGGTAGGCTCGTCGAAGATCAGGATCTCGTTGTCGCGGTACAGCATCTTCAGGATCTCAACGCGCTGCTGCATACCAACAGAGATATCGCTGATCAGTGCATCCGGGTCCACGCGCAGGCCGTACTTTTCGCTCAGGGCCATCACCTTTTTGCGTGCCTCGGCCTTCTGCAAAAAGCCCATCTTGTTGGGTTCCACGCCCAGAATGATGTTGTCCAGCACGCTGAAGCATTCCACCAGCTTGAAGTGCTGGTGCACCATGCCGATGCCCAGTGCGTTTGCATCATTGGGGTTGCGGATAGCAACCTCCTTGCCGTTTTTGCGGATTTGACCAGCTTCCGGTTGGTACAGGCCAAACAGCACGCTCATCAGCGTACTTTTGCCGGCGCCGTTCTCGCCCAGCAGGGCATGTACCTCGCCTTTGCGCAGCTGCAGGGTGATATCGTCGTTTGCTTTGATCCCAGGAAACTCCTTGGTAATGTGGAGCATTTCGATCACAAAATCCTCTGCCAATCTGCTCACTCTCCTTTCGTGTCGTTTCGACACCGATACTTCTTTAAGTTCCATTATACCTGATTTGCGGCAATTTGCACATGTCTTTTTTGCTTTTTGGCAGAAAGCACAGACAATAGTATTACTTTTGTACTCTTTTCACGAAGAGTACGCTGCATTTTTCCCGCATTACGCCAATAGAAGACAGAAAAAAGCGGGACACCCCGTTACAGGATGCCCCGCTTTGAAAAGAACTATCGATCGTCCGCAGGCAGGCCTGCCGGACAACAGCTTACTGGATGTAGTTGACAGTGGTGAACTCGCTGACGGTGGGCTTGGTAGCGTCGTCGGAGCTGTTATCAACAGTGATCTCGCCGCTCTTGATCTTGCCCTTGACTTCCTCGTACTCGTCGGTGGTGAAGGACTCGAAGTTCCAGCTGTCTGCATCGGTGGGCAGGCCGACATAATCGCCGTCCTCCAGACCGAAGTTGCCGTTGGAAGCTGCGATGTCGCCCCAGCTGCCGGCCTCGATATCAGCCAGAGCAGTGTTGACAGCCTCGGACAGGCCCTTCATAGCAGAGGTGATGAACGGGTTATAAGCGTAGGTGCCATCTGCAACGCCGTTTGCACCGATGTAGTTCTGGTCAACATCAACGCCGATGACGTAGCCATTGTTCTTCAGAGCAGCCTCAACAGCGGAGGTGTAGATGCCGCCGCCGCAGGCAAAGACGACCTGAGTGCCGTTGGAGTACCAGCCCTCCATACGGGAGGTGATGTTTGCATCACCGTAGAACTGGCCGCCGTAGAAGTAGTTGATCTCGATGTTCTGGCCCAGCTCAGCAGCAGCGGCATCAGCACCCTGCACGAAGCCGTAGCCGTAACGGATAACAGCGGGAACAGCCATGCCGCCCAGGAAGCCCAGCTTGGTCTTGCCGTCCTTTGCGATGGCGTATCCTGCCAGATAGCCTGCCTGCTCCTCTTTGAAGGTGATGCAGTAGCAGTTGGCAGGGATAGCGTCGGTGCCGATATCGCCCTGCGTCACATCGATGGCGATGAACTTGACATCGGGATACTGGTCAGCAGCCCATGCCAGAGAAGCGCCGTACAGGTAGCCGACACAGACGATCACATCAGCGCCGTCGTTGACAGCCTGACGGATCATGGTCTCGCGGTCCTCATCGGAAGCGTCAGCCTCGGGGATGTAGTACTGGCAGTCATCGCCCATGTAGCTGGAAACAGCAGCCCAGCATGCCTGGTTGAAGCTCTCATCATCGATCGTGCCGGTATCGCAGGTCAGAGCGACCTTGACGATCTTCTCACCGCCCTCAGCAGCAGAGGAGGCAGTAGAAGCAGCAGCGGAAGAAGCGGTGCTGGCAGAAGAAGCGGAAGAACCGCCGCAGGCGGTCAGAGCAGCGGCAGCGGCAGCAGCACCAGCCACAGCCAGAAAGTTACGACGAGAAATCTTCATAAGAAACTCTCCTTTATTTTAAAAAATCGCGTCAAACAAATAAAATGCGCAGAGCTGCACATTTACTGGCTCAAGTATAACGGCAAGCCGTGTCAGATGCAAGCAAATTCCGATTACAAAATCTTTACAATAATTTTGTCAGTTTTTATCAAAAGTAGTATTTATGCACAAATTTGCCGTAGTTCCGGCCATTTTCCGTGCACTCCCTGTGTTTTGCCGCACAATGCACGTATTTCCGTTACTTTATTGTCCTGCAGTGTGCCTCTGCGCTTTTATCCCGTTACTTCACGGCACGGTTGCCCGCCACATTGGAGGGGCCAAAGCCGAAGGGCAGCAGTTCGTCCATGCTGCGCTCGATAAAGTCTTCCGGTGTCTTTGCCATGATAACGTTCAGTTCCGGCCCGCCGAATTCAAACAGAGCCTGGCGGCACACCCCGCAGGGAGAAGTGATCTGCTCGTTTACCTCGCCGCGGCGGCTGCCCACCACAGCAATGTCGGTGAACTCGGTCACGCCCTCGGCCACCGCCTTGAACAGAGCCGTGCGCTCTGCACAGCTGGTGGGGGTAAAGGCAGCGTTCTCCACGTTGCAGCCGGTAAAAATGCGGCCATCCTTGGCGCGCAGGGCAGCGCCCACCATAAAATCGCTGTAGGGCACATAGGCTTTTTCCCGTGCAGCCAGTGCCATGCGGATGAGCTCCTTCTTTTCTTCCAGGGTCAGGTTTGTCATATCCGTCACTCCTTTTTTGGTTTTCAGCGGTCGAAAACAGCGCGGCAAGCCCTTTTGCAGGCATACCGCGCTGAAATGCGTTTTTAACGCTTAGTATTCTGCACCCAGTGCTACCTTCATCATGTCGGTAAAGCTCTTCTGGCGCTGTTCTGCCGTGGTGATCTCCGGCGAAACAAAGCTGTCGGAAATGGTCAGCAGGCAGGCAGCGTTCTTGCCCAGCACCTGTGCATTGGCAAACAGGGCAAAGCTCTCCATCTCCACGCACAGGCAGCCGCGCTCGTCGCGCAGCTTTTCCCAGTAGGTGGGCTTTGCATCGGAGGGCTGACGGTAGAACACATCCGAAGAGTGGATGTTTCCCTCGATGAGGGGGATGCCCTGCTTTGCGGCAGAAGCGCGCAGCTTGTCGTTCAGGCTCTGGCTGGGCAGCGTGATGTCCCCTTCAAAGCCGCTCTGCACACGGGCATAGTTGCTTTCACTCACAGCACCGGCGGCCAGCACCACGTCAAACAGCTTGGCCTTGTCGGTATAGCTGCCGGCAGAGCCAATGCGGACGATGTTCTCTACATCGTAGAACTTGAACAGCTCATAGGAATAAATGCCGATGGAAGGCATCCCCATGCCGCTGCCCATCACGCTGATGGGACGGCCCTCGTAAGTGCCGGTAAAGCCAAGCATGCCGCGCACGCCGGTCACCTGACGGACATCCTTGAGGAAGGTGTCCGCAATGAATTTTGCACGCAGGGGATCGCCCGGCATCAGGACGGTCTTTGCAAAATCGCCTTTTTCAGCACTGATGTGAGGGGTAGACATAAGATCATCTCTCCTTTTCTGTTACATAATACAGCAGATGGGCTTTCTCCGGAGAAAAAGCCCTCTGCAAACTTACCTTTACCTATACTTTCTGCGGTTGAACACATTCTGCGGCGCGATGTAGCTGCCGTTGCGGCGGATCTCAAAGTGGCAGTGGTTGCCGCTGGAGCGTCCGGTGCTGCCCACATAGCCGATCAGCTGGCCCTGCTTGACCGACTGACCAGAGTGCACCGCCAGCGACAGACAGTGCGCATACACCGTGGTGTAGCCGCTGCCGTGGCTGATGATGATGGAGTAGCCATAACCCGTACCGGCACCGGCCTTGTTGTAGCCGGCCTTGGTCACGGTGCCGCCCGCCGATGCGTAGATGGGCGTACCGGCAGCCGCACAGATATCCACACCCTTGTGGCTGCCGCCGTACCAGCGCGAGCAGTTCCGGTAGCCGGGCACCGGCCAGATGAACTGACCGCTGCCGGTGATGTAGCTGGTGCTGCTGGTCACCTTTTTGGTGCCCTTCACGATCTTTTCCGTGACAGGCTCCTGCACCACTTCCGTGCTCAGGATCTTCTGGGAAAGCTGGATGCCGTCGGTGTTATAAACACGCTGCGCCGTGATCTGACGCAGGCCGTTCACACCGTTCTGCACCGTTTTCTTGGTGCCCACCGTGTACTCGTTGGAGGTGGTGGTCTCGGTGGTATAGGGGATCTCCTCCTGCCAGATCTCCACCTTGGTGATGCGCACTTCCAGCGTAGCTTCCTGCTTGGTCACGATCAGCTCATCACCGGCCTGAATGTTGGATTTTTCATTCAGCTGTGCGCCTTTGAAGCTGGGGTTCAGCTCGCACAGTTCCCGGAAGGTCAGGTCGTTTTTCTGGGCGATGCTCCATAGCGTGTCGCCTGCGCCCACTGTGTAGATCTTTTCCTGCTGCTGCACACCGGAAAGCTGCTGCTCCACATCTGCTTCGTCCTGAAAACTGTCGTTGAAGTAGATGCCGTTTTCCAGCGTGACTTCCTTGTTGAAGCCCACGGTCACGTTGGAGTTCTCAGGGTCCTCATAGGGTTCCAGCAGGCTGCTCAGGTAGCTCTGCAGGCTGACACCATCGCTGCACACTGCGGTCAGCTCACCATCCAGATACAGGGCCGTGCCCTCGCTGATCTCGTCGCTGGCGCTCTTCAGGATCGCGTCCGCCATCTCGTTTTCATCCATGGTCTTGTGGGCCACGGTAACGGTGTAGGTAGGCTCCACGGTCCACTTTGCATGGTCGGTGTCTGCGTAGTTGATACGCTCCTGCACCGCCTCGCGGGCCGAGTTGAACACATCCTCATTGGCCACATAGCCGACGGTCTGGCCGTTCACCTGCACCTCCAGCGCATAAGGCTGGCGGACGGTATGGTTGAACACGGTCACCATAACGGCCAGTGCGCACACCGGCAGCACATACATGGCCATGCGCGGCAGTGTTTTCAGGTTGCGGCGCACGCCGCTGGTCAGGTAATGTACGCTGGCTTTGCAGGCTGCGGCAAAGCCTTTTTCTTTCCGCACCCGTTGGGCGTGCACCAGCAGCGAACCGCAGCCCCGGAAGAACAGCCAGATCGGGCCGAACAGGTCCCGGAACATCTGCGCTGCCCCCGGGAACGCCATTGCCGCAGCATTTGCCAGCAGTGTCGTAAATGCCTGCCACAGCCACAGCCAACCGCTGCGCAGGCCGCGCCCAACGCGGACGAATACATACTCTGTAGAATAGCCCAGTGCATACAGCGTCTCCCCGATGACTGGCACGGCAGAATTCTGGGCAAGCTTTCTGCCAAAATCATTCATATGATTCTGGGTTTTACGGCGCAGCCGGTGCCGGTGCAAAAGCCCCATGCATTGCAGCTGTGCCCAAAGGGAGCGCAGCCTCTGGCCGCGTTTCGGTTTTACCGGTGAAGCGGGCTGCTGCTCCTTTGTCTTGTCTTCGATCAAAAGGTTTTTCTCCTTCCTTGCCGCCAATGCACACACGGTGCCGGGATAAGACGGCGGCGGTCTTGGGCGCACATGCCCTTTCCAGCAGGCTCATGCGCACAACATTCTTATCTTATTATACACCCTGCCGTCTTTGAAACAAGCATTGTCACAAAATTTGGGCGGTTCTTTCACTTACTTTTCACCAAAAAGCTGTTTCATATCCTGCGGCATCGGGCTTTCTGCCGCAACAGTCTTCCAGTTATTTCCATTCGCCGGGCATTCCACCCGGATTCCGCCCTCCACCGGGGTGTACACCGGCACCCGGAAGCTCTGCCTTGCGCAGTGCAGCGCCTGCCGTCCAATGCGCTCCCGGCTCCCGCCGTAAAGGTCATCCCCAGCCAGCGGGTGGCCGATAGACGCAAAATGCACCCGGATCTGATGGGTGCGGCCCGTTACCGGCACACAGGCTGCAAGGCTCAGGTTGTTTTCTGCTTTTAATATGGTATACTCGGTACGGCTGGGCTTGCCGTCCGGGGTCACGCAGCGGCCAATGATGCTCTCCGCCTGGCGGCCAATGGGCGCGTCGATCACGCCCGGACCCAGCGGCAGCTCTCCCTGTGCAATGGCATAGTAGAGCTTTTCCACATTCCGGGCCAGCAGCGGCGCAGCGTAGGCGTGCTTTGCAGCCAGAACAAGGCCGCTGGTATCCTTATCGATACGGTTCACCGGGCGGAACACCGGGCTGATGCCCTGCTGCGCGGCCCATGCCGCATACCCGTTGGCAAGGGTATCGTAGGGGTAGTTCAGGGTGGGATGCACGGCCATATGGGGCGGCTTTTCCAGCACCACCGCAAATGCATCCTCATAGACCACGTTTACCGGGATCTCCGGCTGCGGGGCCACGCCTTCCCCTTCCGGCGGCAGCTCAAAGCTGACCGTCTGCCCCGGGTACACCCTGCGGTTGGCAAGGACAGGCTCTCCATCCGCAAAAAAGCCGCTGCCCCGGAACTTGACTGCACGGGCAAGGTCGGTGGAGACGGCACACTGGCGCAGAAAATTGCGCAGAAGCACTCCGTTTTGGGTCTGCAGCGTATCGGGCACCGTAAAAAACAGCCACATATGCACCCCCACCTCCTGCGCAAAAAACATAAAAATGTATAAGATATTATATCAAAAAAGGCTCCTACTTGCAAATCCTTCTTTTTTATGGTATCATGAGGAGCGGAAAACGAGTGGAACATACGGCGGCGGGGCG
>OOCA01000123.1_pt1 | contig 66474 bp, 59 predicted proteins | sample 1671591 | NCBI WGS metagenome assembly OOCA01 (sample SAMN06348172, study PRJEB24527) | human gut metagenome | biome: human gut; feature: ankylosing spondylitis patient; material: feces | host: Homo sapiens | place: China | collected 2015-10 | reverse complement strand
AGCTGCGGGCGGCGAGAGAGGCAAACGTCCCCTCCGCCGTACCCACCCCGGAGACCTATACCGTGGCGGTGGCGGCGGGGCTTGCAGGCGTCTGCGAGACGAAAGACGGCACGATCACCTTCTGGGCCGAGAAGGTCCCGGAGGGCGGCATCCAGATGCAGGTGGAACTGCTGGGACCCTCGGCCTCGACCGCTGACACCGGAGAGGACACCCTGGGCGACACCGTCCTCGAAAACACGACTTTGTAACGGAGGTACACCATGAAGTATGTGAAACAGCATTTCGTCACCGGCATGAAAGTCAGCCTGCCCGACGTGCTCAACCGGATGGAGGACGGCATCGCAGCCGCCTGCGGCGCGGCGGTGGAGGGCATCGGCACCGTGACCACCGGCGACACACCCGCCGCCGGCATCCGGGACGGCAAGCTCTGCCTGACTCTGCCCAAGGGCGAGCCCGGCCCGCAGGGCGACCCCGGTGAAAAGGGCGACCCCGGCACCGGCCTGACCGATACTGCCAAAGCCGCCATCCTCTCCCTTCTGGCCGGGGAGACCGAGGACAGGGACGCCGCCCTCGCTGCCCTGCGGGCGGAGTGGGGCTTCGCCGACCCGGACGCCGACACCACCTCCGAGGCCGCAGACGCGGCAGATCCGGAGGCGTGAGTATGGCGCTGGGAAGTGTTGCCATCAGCGGCGGCATGAGCAAGAAAACGAAAGAGAGGTTGATGTATATGGACGGTAAGCTGGTTTGGAGCGCAGCAATGGGTGTGTCTGGCGGTCTGAGCGCCACGGCACCGGACACTGTGGACTATATCGTAGCAAGGCCGATGGCGATGACAATATCATCATCCACTCAACCAAAGGATGCCCGGGTGGCTCGCGGAGGCACTGGCAATGTAGCGTGGTATCAGACTAATGGCTCCTACAGCAACGCCAGAACTAACTACTCCTATGGCAAAATTGCCTTTGATGCCAGCGGCAAGATAACGTTGTCTTATCCGTGGGATAGTAACAACGAGTATCTCACGGTCGAGGGCTACCACTACTACTGACAAAACAAAAAGCAGCCCCCACCCGGGGCTGCTCAAAAGAAAGGTCGTGTTCTCTATCGCTATCAAAGAATATTCCATGTCCCGGGACTCCACCCGACAGCTCTCACCCAGCTTCAAGGTGCGGGAGTTCGGCTGCAAGGGCAGCGACGTCGTCCTCATCGACGACGAGCTGGTGGTGCTGCTGCAGTGCATCCGGGAGCACTTCGGCAAACCGGTACATATCACCAGCGGCTATCGCACCGCCGCCCACAACGCCGCCGTCGGCGGCAGCAAGTCCAGCCAGCACCTGCTGGGCCGGGCGGCAGACTTCTACGTCGAAGGTGTAGACGTGGCCACGGTCGCCGCCTACGCCGAGAAGCTGCTGCCCGGGCGCGGCGGCATCGGGCGCTACCCGAAGGACGCAAAGCACCCCACCCGCAAGACCGGCTGGGTGCATATCGATACCCGGGCGAATAAGAGCCGGTGGAGTATGTGAGGGGGTGATTCCGATGCAGTTCATCATCGAATACTGGGCACAGTGGGCTTTCGTGCTGATGGGCGGGGCCGTCCTCGCAGCCATCCCCAAGATCAAAGCCCTCTGGCAGGCCGTGCTGGCCCTCCTGCATGACCGAATTTACACCGAGTGTTACCACTTCCTCAGCCTCGGCTATATCACCCCCGACGGCCTGCGCAACCTCACCTACCTCTACAAGACCTATCACACGATGGGCGGCAACGGCACCGGCACGGAGCTGTACAACCGCGCCAAGGCCCTACCCATCCACGACTGACCGCCCGGCCTCGCCGGGAGAAAGGATATCCCATGAACGCACATATCACCACCCGCACCGTCTCCGCTGCCACCATCGCCCGCACCGCCGTGCTGGCTCTGGCCCTCATCAACCAGATCCTGAGCGCCATGGGCAAGCCCCTGCTGCCTATCGACAGCACCCAGCTCGAGCAGCTCATCTCCACCGGCTTCACCACCGTGTCTGCGCTGGTCAACTGGTGGTTCAACAATTCCTTCACCAAGGAGGCTATTCAGGCCGACGCCGAGTTTGAGCGGCTGAAGAAGAGCGTGTACTAATCTACTTATTTTCTCCATCATATACCATAGTATAGCAAAACCCTCACCAAACAGCCTTTGGCCTGCTTGGTGAGGGTTTTTGTTAGTTATTCAGCTTATAATGCAGCTTATATGCACTATATTTATTATATGGGATATGTTCCTCTTTCTGCAATCGCCCAATCACAATACATGGTATTACTTCTTGACTACGCGAAAATTTCAATATGCTCCATATGGAGAAATCCGATTTCTTTACAAAATCAGCATACTTCTCTGGATTCAATAGTGCATTTTTTGCAAACTCATCAGCTTTTCTCTCTCGAGCGATATTTTCTGCAGTTGATGCATCGATATATTGGCTTGTTTTTGCTATATCCCCATTAACAATGTGACCTAGTTCATGGAACACTGTAAACCAAAAGATGTCCGCTGTCGCGCCTCTAGTCGTTAACGACATCTGATATACTCCATCATTATCTTTCGCAATATATCCTTGTACCGGGGCGCCACGAAAATTTGCCACAATAGAAAATTTAATTCCGTGTTCCTCAAAAATTTCTGTCAAGCATTTCTGATACTCATCTGTGGATTTTTGCATGACTTTTTTTAATTCTGCAATCAACCCATCAATTTCTTTAGTATTAAAAGATCTTTTTATATTGTGCTTTTCTCCTTCTAACTGACAAATTCTCAACCATGCTCCAACAACTGTCGGATTCACAGTTACTTTTGTCGAAGTTCTGAATGCACCGCTCGGTAATATTCTTTGTAAATTTGTCAAACTACTAACACGAAGAGCTTTTCTCAAATCAAGAATTTTCTGCTCTATTGACTGCTTTACATTAATTTTCAAGTATTTAGCAACTTCTTTTAGTTCATTGAATATCTTCTGCTCTTCTTCCGTGACAGTCTCCGTCTCATTCAAGTCCAATAACTCTGCTTCATAATTTGCTTGCAAATTCAACCAAAAAGATTTTGGAACATTTAGCGCATACTCTAGGGCCATGGCAAATTTCGGAGAAATTCCTTTTTTCCCCGAAATAATGCTGCTGATATACGCAGCACTCACTCCCGTCTGTGCAGCAAGTTCTGCTTGTGAAATATTTCTATCAGCCAGAATGTCTGCAATCGTTTCACCCGGATGAATAATCAAATCACGGGATATACCAGTTATCTTTCCCACCATGATAATCACTCACTCCTTCTACTTCGATTTCTGAACATATCATGACTGTTTCTTGCGTTGCGTTTGGCTCAAGGATCAATCTTACATTCCCAGTTACTCTCACTGAGTACCTAATTTGCTTATACCCCTCAAGTTGTTCTGGCTGTCCAAGACCGACTCTTAAAAAATCCTCGAAACATTCTGCCGCCTTCAATCGATCCATATGTTTCTTTATTGTTCTCACCCAGTCAGCTGGCAACTTCTGCTTCATTTTATTATAGTCTGTAAAATATTTTTCAATCTTACCATTCGCATACGTTATCTTCAATCAGGAATCACCTGCCAGTTAACTTTTTGGTTAATTCCATTATATTCATTTACACTTCTTTTGTCAACACTCTCTATCAGTTTCAATCAATTTTCATCTTCCTGCATCATAATACATATATATATATTCATTGATCGTCCTTGAAAGAGTACATCTTCTTCGCAATGCCATCAAACCCGTTTTTGTAACCCACTTTCTGTTCTCGGGCCGGTTTCTCACTGAATCCTCAGCAGCATAAAGCGCAATTTACAATCGATAAATCATCAGATTTTTTAGCATTCAAAAGGAATCTTTCATCTTTTCCATTGTTCGACTCCCATCGCCTCCACCACACGTGAGCCAGACGAACCCTCTGTGCTCCACCAAAGGGAAGAGCCTCACCGCTTTGCAGTGAGGCTCTTCCCTTTTCATCTTATAGCATCCTTATCCCATGAAATCAAGCAGCACGTCGATGTCCTGACTGATGGCGCGGAGATAGTCAGCTCCACCGCGCCGGCCGTCATAGTTCCGGACGCGGCTGCTCATCTCCGTCAGGAGCTCTTCCTTCCGCACCAGAACGGGGTCTCCGATCCACTCGTCTTTCTCTATAAAGGCTTCCAGCTGCTCATATTCTTTTATAATACGGACATTGGACAGGTTCTCCGGGAGGGTACGGGCATCGAACCAGTCCGGCTGCGCGTGAAAGTCCAAAGGCGGCAGCGGGTCCAGCGGCTCATCGGCGTCCCACACATAGGGATGCCGATCATCTTCTTCCGGCGTCTTCTTGAAGCGTCCTACCCGATTCTCGGCCTTGCCGACCGTCTCATAGTGGTTGAACAGTGCCTCAGCATCGTAACCATAGAGCTCGTAGGCGTCCGAATAGCGGTCTGCATAGTCCTTGTACTGGAACGTCTCGATGCTCTCCGTCCCCGGGGTAAGGTCAAGCCAGATGCTCACCGCCTCCGCATGGGTGGGCAGAGCTGCCATGACCGTCAGGGCCAGAACCCCCGATGTGACCGCCGCAATAAATTTTCTTCGCATGATAAAACCTCCTTTTTATGAGCGGTTCATCCCAGAATCGAGAATCTCCGCACTTCTACCTTGTTATTCTCCACGCCGGAGCAGTCCTAGAAGACTTTATGCCGTATCCGGCCCCGGATGGTGTTGCCGCTGACTTCCTTCGTGCTGGCGATGCCGCAGCCGAGGGAGACGTCCAGCGTATTCCCTTTCAAGGCGCTGAGCTGATAGCAGATGCGCCGCCCGTTGTCGCCGCTCAGGGTGATGCGGCTGTTCTGGATGACCGTGCTGCCGCCGTTTCGTTCTTCTGCCCACAGCCGCACAAAAGCAGTACCGCCGTGAGGACAAAGGCCAAAGCTTTTATTTTCACGTTCGAAGGTTCTCCTTCTCTGCCGGGGCTTCTTATGCTTATCATACCATAAACCGCAGTCGATGTATAGCCAAAAGAGCCGCTGCCCGCAAAATGCGGCAGCGGCTCTTTTCAGCTTTTCAGTTCAGCCGGGTGTCAGCTCAGGACTGGCAGGCGGTGATGAGGCTCATCTTGTAGACCTCGTCGGCGTTGCAGCCACGGGACAGGTCGTTGATGGGAGCGTTCAGGCCCTGCAGGATGGGGCCGTAGGCAGCGTAGCCGCCCAGACGCTGTGCGATCTTGTAGCCGATGTTGCCGGCCTCGATGCAGGGGAAGATGAAGGTGTTGGCCTGACCGGCGACCTTGCTGCCCTTGCACTTGACCTGTGCGACCTCGGGAGCAACGGCTGCGTCGAACTGCAGCTCGCCGTCGATAGCCAGCTCGGGGGCCATCTCCTGAGCCTTGATGACAGCGTCGTGGCTCAGAGCGACGGTGCCGCCCTTGCCGGAACCCTTGGTGGAGAAGCTCAGGACAGCGACCTTCGGGTCGATGCCGAACAGCTTAGCGGTCTTAGCGGTCTCGACAGCCACCTCAGCCAGCTTGGCAGAAGCAGCCACCTTGACCTCACCGGTAGCCTTATCGACGGTATCGGTGTAGTCGATGTTGACGGCGCAGTCGCCCATAGCGATGCGCTTCAGGCCCTCTTCGCCGCAGTCACGGTCCAGAATGAAGCAGGAGCTCACCAGATGAGCGCCCTTCTTGGTCTTGACCAGCTGCAGAGCGGGACGGATGGTGTCGGCGGTGGAGTAGGTAGCGCCGCCCAGCAGGCAGTCAGCCTTGCCCATCTTGACCAGCATGGTGCCGAAGTAGTTGGACTTCTTCAGCAGAGCAGTGCACTCCTCTGCGGTCTGCTTGCCCTTGCGCAGCTCGACCATGGTGTTGACCATCTCATCGAAGCCGGCGTAGTTCTCAGGGTCGATGATCTCAGCAGCGGAAATATCAAAATTGCCAGCAGCGGCAGCAGCCTTGCACTCTGCCTCGTTGCCGACCATAACAACTTTCAACACGCCCTCAGCCAGCAGCTTGCTTGCGGCCTCCAGGATGCGGGGGTCATTGCCCTCGGTAAAAACGATCGTCTTGGGGTTTGCCTTCAGCTGGGCTACCAGGGGTGCAAACATATCAGCCATTGTTGATTACCTCCGAAATTACTTTGCAATTATTCCGGGCATCACAGATATGCCCTTCTTTTTTATTCTAGCACAGAGTCAGAAAACTTCAAGACAAATCTTGAATTTTGTGGTATATTTTAAGGAAGAAATCGTGCGATGATTTGTTAAGAAAATGTCATTTAGTTTGTGGGAGGATACCGAGCTTATGGATTGGGAAACACTGAAAAACGACTGTCTCGCCTGTCAGCGCTGTCCGCTGCACACCACCCGGCACAACGTGGTGTTCGGGCAGGGCGTGGAGAATGCCGAGGTGCTCTTCGTGGGCGAAGGCCCCGGCCAAAGCGAGGACGAGCAGGGCCTGCCCTTCGTGGGACGCAGCGGCCAGCTGCTGGACAAATACCTCTTCGCCATCGACCTCGACCGTGCCTCCAACTGCTATATCGCCAACATCGTCAAGTGCCGCCCGCCCCAGAACCGCGACCCTCTGCCCGCCGAGAGCGAAGCCTGTATGCCCTGGCTGCGGGAGCAGTTCCGTCTGCTGCGGCCTAAGATCGTCGTCTGCCTGGGCCGCATCGCCGCCCAGCGGATGATACGCGCCGACTTTTCGGTGACGAAGGAGCACGGCACCTTTATTGAGAAGAACGGCATCCTCTTCATGGGGACGTTCCACCCCGCCGCCCTGCTCCGTCAGCCCCAGAACAAGCCGGAGGCTTTCGGCGACTTCGTGGCCCTGCGGGATAAAATACACGAGGTGTGCGAGCATACATATTGACCCTCACTTTTTTCCTCATTTTTGCATACCCTATAGCAAAAGTGAGGTGTTTGAGTATGAATGCTGTACGCAGCGATTCTGTTGATTTCTTTCTGGGCACCACCACCCCTGCCGGGTTCAAGGGCTATTTTGAGCCGCTTCGGCGGGAACCGGGGATGCAGATGTATCTCATCAAAAGCGGGCCGGGCTGCGGCAAATCGACGCTGATGAAGCGGCTGGCCGTCAAGGCCGAGCAGAAGGGGGAGCCCATCCAGCGCATCCACTGCGCCAGCGACCCCGACAGTCTGGACGGCGTCATCTTTCTCGACAAGCGCGCCGCCATCGTGGACGCCACCGCACCCCATGTCATGGAGCCGGACGCCCCGGGCGCAGAGGAGCAGGTGGTGAGCCTGTACCACACACTGGACGCCGACGCCCTCCACGCCCACGCCGATGAGGTGAAGCGGCTCTTCGCCCAGAACACTGCTCTGCGCAGCCGGGCCGCGCGGTATATCGCATCTGCCGGGAGCCTGCTGCTGGACAGCCGCCGGGCTGAGGCGTGCAGTGCCAACTTCGAGAAAGTCCGCCGCTACGTCAAGCGGCTCTGCGCCCGGACTCTCCCCCGCCTGCCCGAGGGGGCCTCGGCCAGCGAAGAGCTGCGGCTGCTGTCGGCCATCACGCCGAAAGGGCCGGTCTTCTACCGCGGCACCGTACAGGCGCTGGCCGACCGGTATGTGGTCTTCCATGACGACTACGGCGCTGTCTCCCGCCTGCTTCTCGAGCTCATCCGGGCCGAGGCGCTGGCCCGGGGCTACCACATCATCACCTGCCCCTGCGCCATGCACCCCGACGACAAGATCGACCATCTCTTCATCCCGGCCCTCCGGCTGGCTTTCCTCACCGACAACCGGTGGCACCCGGTGCAGCTGCCCGGCGTGCAGGCCGTCCGGTGTACCCGTTTCGTGGACCGGGAAAATCTGGCGGGCTACCGCGCCCGTCTCCGCTTCAACGAGCGGGCGGCAGCAGAGCTTTTGGAACAGGCCGCCGACCTGATGGCACAGGCCAAAGCCTGCCACGACGAGCTGGAGACGTACTACCGCGCCGCCGTGGACTTCGGCAAGGTGGACGAAGCTGCCGCCCAGTGCGCCGGGATGCTGGGGCTGGCGTAAGAGTCAACCTCTCAGGCGCTCCCGCGCCAGCTCCCCCAAAGGGGGAGCCTTATACAAGATGATGCCATAAAAAAGGAAGTGACCCGCTATGCCTGCTTTTCGCCTGCCTGTCCGCCAGCTGGTGGAATTTTTGCTCCGCACCGGCAGCATCGACAGCCGCTTTACCGGCTTCGACCGCGCCAACGAGGGCGCACGCATCCACCGCAAGCTCCAAAAGGCCGCAGGCGAAGGCTACGCCGCCGAAGTCTTCCTCTCCGGCGAACGGGAGGCGGCGGGCATTCCCTTCACCATCGAAGGCCGGGCCGACGGCATCTTCACCGACGAGGCGGGCGTGACGGTCATCGACGAGATAAAGACCACAGCCGTCCCCGCCGGCGACATCGCCGAGGACATGAACCCCTGCCACTGGGCGCAGGGAATGGTCTACGGGGCGCTGTATGGCCGTCAGCAGGGGCTGGAAAAGCTGGACGTCCGGCTCACCTACTACCAGATCGACACCGACGACATCCTCCGCTTCGTGCGGCATTTCACCCTCGAAGAGCTGGAAGCGTTTTTGCAGGATCTGCTCGAGCAGTACGCCCCCTGGGCGCAGCGTCAGCTGGCGTGGAAGGAGCAGCGGGGCGTGAGCCTTTCGGCGCTGGATTTCCCCTTCCCGGCCTACCGGCCCGGGCAGAGGGCGCTGGCCGGCGAAGTCTACCGCGCCTGCACTGCCGCGCCGTCTAAAAGCGGCGTCCGGCTCTTCTGTCAGGCCCCCACCGGCATCGGCAAGACCATGAGCGTCCTCTTCCCTGCTCTGCGGGCCATCGGCACCGGCTGCGGCGAGAAGCTGTTCTACCTGACGGCCCGCAACACGACTCAGTCCGCCGCCGAAGATGCCATTGCGCGGCTGCGGGCGTCTGATCCCAGGCTGGCTATGCGCAGCGTGACCCTGACAGCCAAGGAGAAGGTCTGCCTCCACCCGGATGCCGAGGGCCATCCCGCCTGCCTGCCGGAGCTCTGCCCCTACGCAAACGGCTACTACGACCGGGTGAACACGGCCCTGAAAGCCCTTCTGGACGACGGCACCGGCCGCTTCGACCGGGCCGCGCTGGCCGACGCCGCAAAGCAGTTCACGGTCTGCCCCTTCGAGCTGGGGCTGGATCTGAGCGAGTGGTGCGACGTCATCATCGGCGACTACAACTACCTCTTCGACCCCGTGGTGCATCTGCGGCGGTTCTTCGACAGCGCGGGCGACTGGCTCTTCCTCGTGGATGAAGCCCACAATCTGCCCGAGCGGGCGCGGGCCATGTACTCGGCGCGCTTCTGCAAGAGCAGCCTCACCGAGGCAAAACGCGCACTCGGGCGGGGCAAAAGCACCCTCAAGACAGCTCTGAGCAAGGCCGACAAAGCCTTTTTAGAGGGACGGAAAGCGGTCTCGGCCCTCGCACCCCGGCGGGGCAGCACTGCCGCCGAAGAGGACGACAGCGGCCAGACCTCCCTGCTGGGATCTGCGGAGACGCCCGCCATCGAGCTGCCCGCCGCCGACTACGCTCAGGACGGCACGGTGTTCTGCAAGGAGCTTCCCTCAGCCCTGCTGGCCCCGCTGCGGGCGCTGACGGCTCCCTTGCAGGACTGGCTGGAAGACGATCCCGACGCCGAAGCCCACGCGGCCCTGCTGGAGCTCTACTTTGAGGTGCAGGACATCCTGCGGGCGGCGGAACGGTACGACGAGCATTTTGCCGCCCAGCTCACCGCCCGGGGCAGTGACCTTGAATTGCAGCTGCTCTGCCTCGACCCGGCCCCCTTCGTAGACGCAAGCCTTTCGGCAGGGCGGGCGGCGGCGCTGTTCAGCGCGACGCTGACGCCGCCGGGCTACTACCGCACCGTCCTCGGCTGTCCCGAGGCCCGGGCCGTGGCGCTGGAAAGCCCCTTCCCGGCAGAAAACCTCGGGCTCTACTGTCTGCCCTCCATCTCCACCCGCTACCGCCAGCGGGACGCCAGCATCCGGCCCATCTCGGACGCTCTCGCGGCGCTGGCGTCCAGCCGGGTGGGCAACTATCTGGCCTTCTTCCCCAGCTATGCCTATCTGCGGCAGGTGTGGGAGGACTTCACCGCCCGCTACCCGGACATCGGCACACTGGTACAGGAGAGCGGTCTGGACGACGCCGGGCGGGCGGCGTTTCTCGAGCGGTTTTCGCCCCGCCCGGAGAAGACGCTTCTCGGCTTCGGGGTCATGGGCGGCATCTTCGGCGAGGGCGTGGACCTGGCGGGCGACCGGCTCATCGGCTGCGCCATCGTGGGCGTGGGCCTGCCGCAGGTGAGTCCCCGTCAGGAGATGCTGCGCCGCTACTACGACGCCCAGAACGGGGCGGGCTTCGACTACGCCTACCGCTGGCCCGGGATGAACAAAGTCCTGCAGGCCGCCGGGCGGGTCATCCGGACGCAGGAAGATAAGGGCGTGGTGCTGCTCCTCGACGACCGCTTTGCCCAGAGCGAGTACGCCCGGCTCTTCCCGAAGCATTGGAGGCATCTGGAGTATCTGAGAGATACGAAGGAGCTGAAGAAAAAATTAGCGGAATTTTGGGGGGAATAACCTCTCCGTCAGCATCCTTGCCCTCTCAGGCGCTCCGCGCCCATGCCGGGTTGCGGCTCCCAGCGTCTGCTGCGCTGCCGCTTGCATCCTGCTGGCCGCGGCCCCAACAGCTCCTCCCTGTTTCCGCCGCTGGCGGCGGTCGTCGCCGTTGCCCCCAAAGGGAGAGCCTTAACAAAAAAGAGGCAGACTCGCATCTGCCTCTTTTTCCATGCACTTATCGCTTTGCTTTCGCCATCTTTTTCCGCATGATGTCCCACGAGGGCATCTGGCTGCGCAGGGTATCCCACGCCGCCATCCGGACGCTCGTCCGGGCGCGCAGACCCTCGAAAGCCTCATCGAGATACTGCATCTCAGCCACAGCATGCATCGCGTGGTCGGAGACGCAGAGACGGCCCAGCGGGGTCTTACAGAGCGCCAGGACCATGGCGTCCATCTTCCGGCGGCCGGGCGTACCGGCACGGTAGCAGTCGGTGTTCTCCCTGTCGTCCACGGGGATGTGGGCGGCTTTCAGCATCTCGCAGGCCTCCCACGCGGCGTCGAGGACCAGGTCACGCTGCTCCTTCGTCGCCTTGGAGAGGTCGCCGCTGCAGGCGTAGCAGAGATAGCAGGCCGGCAGGATGAGGGCGAGGTGGCACTTGAGCCATCCGTCCATGTCGCTGACGAAGGTCAGCTTGTACTTTGCGCCCTCGAAAGCCGTCTTGACCCGGTAGCGGAAGACGCCCGAAAGGGGCGCAGTAGCCCCGCCGATGGTCATACCCACGCCGACGTGGGCGCTGACGACCTTATCCACATCCCGATGGCCGCCGCTGCTCTGGAAACCGAAGGCGATCTTATCCGCCGGGCGCTGCATGGCCTGCATGACCTCCACGGCGTGGGGGTCGTTGCCCACGAAGACGAAGTATTCGCTCCTGTTCTGCTTGAGGATGGGCAGCACGTCGGGCAGCTGCCCGGCCTGCATCGTCACGAAAACGAGGTCGTAGCAGTCGTCCGGGGCCAGCGTGTCGATGGTGGCCACCCGGTCCACCGTGGTGCGGCACTGCGCCCAGTGGCGGATGACGAGGCCCCTTTGGTCGAGCCTCTCCTTCCACTCGCCCCGCGCCAGCATGGTGACGACATTCTTTTTGTTCTGCAGCAGACGGTGGGCCAGCTCACAGCCCTGCACGCCTGCACCATAGACCAGTATCCTCATCTCTGCCTGCCTCCTTATACAGGCCCCTCTCCGGGGCCGGAAGTCATCAGTGCTTCAAAAACGAGAAGAACCCCTTCTTCTCATACGGCTTTTCCTCTGCGCCGGTCACGGTATAGCCCGTGTCGGCGATGGCAGCCTTCAGGGCCTCGATGTCCAGCGGCTGGGCCGAGACGATGACCGTCTCTCCCTTCGTGTGGGAGGAAGTCACCTTCTCCACCTGCGCAGTCTTGCGCACCACCTCGTTGACGTGGCTCTCGCACATGCCGCACATCATGCCGTCTACCTTCAGCGTCGTCTGAACCATTGGTCAGTACCTCCTAAGGATCGTTATCCACTGGGCAGACTGCACAAGCCGCCCGGGTGTTTTTCGTCATTTTGTTAGTTTTACCTAACTTTTTATGGGAAACAAAAGGCCGTCGGCCCCGCGCACCCCTTCGCGCCCGAGACAAAAGACCCTGTTTTTCTGTTTCCGCTTTCATCATACCACACCGGTATGGTAATTGCAAGTGCCGGTTTCTCACAGTACACGGGTGTGGTATATTTCTCCCGTCTCTACGTCTTTCCAGTAGAAGACGCCGTTTTCCAGAATCATATAGCTGTGGGGACTGTTTTCCTTCGGGATGCTCAGGGAGCCGGGGTTGAGGCAGACGTTCCTCTGCCCGAACTCCGTCCACGCCGGGACGTGGGTGTGGCCGTGGAGCAGGATGTCCCCTTCGGCCAGCGGCGGCGGGTTCTTTCCATTATAGATATGCCCGTGGGTGGCATAAATGAGCTTTTCGCCCGCCGGGAGGATGCAGTAATCCGCCATCACCGGGAGATCCAGCACCATCTGGTCCACCTCGGCCTCGCAGTTGCCCCGGACGCAGCAGAGTTTGTTTTTCAGGCCGTTCAGCATCGGGATGACCTCTTTCGGCGCGTAGTCCCGGGGCAGGTCGTTCCGGGGGCCGTGGTAAAGCAGGTCGCCCAGCATCAGCAGCCGGTCAGCCCCCTCCCGCTCAAAGGCCTCCACCATCTTCTTGCAGTAATAAGCCGACCCGTGCAGGTCGGACGCGATCATCCATTTCATGGCGCTTTTCCTCCGTTTCTGTCTGGCTTTATTGTATCACGAAATGGCCGCTTGAAAAGCCTTTTGTGGAAAGTCATACTTTTTCCTTGACAATCCACCCGTTTCGTGGTATCCTATCGCAGGCCGGTCAGAAAGGCTCTTCCCGTACTGCCCTTTCCGGCCCGCATCCCGGTGCCGTCCGGCGGCGTCCCGTAACGCCGCTTTTGCGATGCACTGTATTTCTCGGCACTTCAATAAAACCCGTGTGGATTTTTACAGCATAGATGTTTGCTACTTTTCGCCACACAATGGCCCGCTTCAAGCCGCCGTTGTGTGGCTTTTCTTGTACGGAAATTTCAGGAAAGGAAGCTTTTGCCCCCATGAACGATACTTTTATGAAGACGAAGCCGGTGTTCCCGCTGCTGGTGTCGATGGCTCTGCCCAACGTCATCTCCATGCTGGTGAACTCGCTGTACAACATCGTGGACAGCCTCTTCGTGGCCCAGATCAACGAGCAGGCCATGACGGCCCTCTCCCTCGTGTTCCCCATCCAGAACTTCGTGAACGCCGTTGCCATCGGCTTCGGCATAGGCATCAACGCCCTTGTCGCCCTCTACCGGGGCGCAGGCGACCACGACAGGGCGGACACCGCCGCTACCCACGGCATGGCCCTCTCGGTGCTCCACGGCATCCTCTGCACACTGGCAGCTACCGCCATCATGCCCGGCTTCCTGGCCCGGTTCACCGCCGACGGCACCATCGTCTCCATGGGCGTGACCTACTCCACCATCGTCTTCCTGTTCGCTACCGTGAACATGGCCAGCCTCGCCTTTGAGAAGCTCTTCCAGGCCGTGGGCCGGATGAAGCTCACCATGACCGCCCTCATCTCGGGCTGTGTCTGCAACATCCTGCTGGATCCCGTCCTCATCTTCGGCCTCGGCCCGGTGCCTGCCATGGGCATTGCAGGCGCGGCGCTGGCTACCGGCATCGGACAGGCCGCTACTCTTGTCATCTACCTCGTGGTCTACAGCACCACCGAGTCGCCCGTCCATCTGCGCCGGAAGGCCCTGCGGCCCGACCTCTCCCTCGAAGGCCGTCTCTACGCCATCGGTGTGCCTGCCATCCTGAATCTGGCCCTGCCCTCCCTGCTGGTCACCTTCCTCAACGGCCTGCTGGCGGCCTTCTCCGAAAGCTATGTGGTGGTGCTGGGCATCTACTATAAGCTCCAGACTTTCCTCTATCTGCCCGCCAACGGCATCGTGCAGGGAATGCGCCCCCTCATCGGCTACAACTACGGTGCAAAAGAGCACGCCCGCGTGGCAAAGCTCTACCAGCTCACCCTCGGCATGAGCGCCGTCATCATGGCGGCAGGCACCGTCATCTGTATGGCCGCTTCCGCGCCCCTCATCGGCCTGTTCTCCTCCAACCCCGAGACCATCGCCATCGGCCAGACCGCCCTGCGCATCATCTGCCTCGGCTTTGTGGTGTCGGCGGTATCCACCACCTCTTCCGGCGCGCTGGAAGGTCTGGGCAAGGGTGCGGCCTCGCTGGTCATCTCCCTCTGCCGGTACGTCATCTTCATCATGCCGCTGGCGTGGCTGCTCTGCCGCCAGCTCGGCCCCACCGGCGTCTGGCACGCCTTCTGGGTCACGGAAGTGCTGTCGGCTGTCATCGCCTTTGCGGTGTATCGGAAGAGCGTAATTAAGAAGTAAGAGAACGCCCGATGCATCGCATCGGGCGTTCTCTGTTATCGATCTTCCGGCACCAGCGCACACACCAACCGCACCATCCAGGGCAAAAACGGCAGCCAGAGCAGGGCGCAGCAGACGTTGAAGGCGGTGTGGGCATTGGCGATCTGCCGGGAAATGACTTCCAGCTCCGGGCCTTTGGGGGAGATAAGCTCCACCAGCCGGACGAACCAGGGCAGCAGCACCGCCGCCAGCAGGCTCCCGCTGAGGTTGAAGCAGCTGTGGGCCAGCGCGGCGCGGGCGGCGTTCTTTCCCTGCCCGATGCAGGCCAGCAGGGCCGTGACCGTCGTGCCGATGTTGTCCCCTAACAGGACAGGCACCGCCCCGGCAAGGCCCAGCACGCTGTGGATGCCGTCCGGCCCGGCCTGACGGGCCACGTTCTGCAGCAGCGCGATGGTGGCCGAACTGCTCTGCACCACCATGGTCATGGAGAGGCCCAGCAGGATGCCCAGAAGCGGCGACTCCTTCACCCGGGTCATCCAGTCGAGAAAGACTGTCTGCCCGGCCAGCGGCTGCAAAGCCCGGCCCAGGATGTCGATGCCCTCGAAGAGCAGCCCGAAGGAGAACACCGCCTCGCCCACGGCCTGCCAGCGGGGCCTGCGGGCCGCGAAGTCGAGGAGGAAGCCCAGAAACAGCACCGGGTACACCAGCGTCTGGACATCGAAGGCGATGAGCTGGGCCGTCATGGTGGTGCCGATGTTGATGCCGTAGATGACGGCCACCGCCCGGGGCAGTTCCAGCAGCCCGGCGCTGACAAAGCCGATGACCATCACCGTCGCCGCAGAGCTGCTTTGGAGCACCGCCGTCACGGCCAGCCCGGTGAGGACGCCCAGCAGCGGCGTGGCCGTCAGCCGGGCCAGCAGCCGCTTCATGGCGTCGCCCGCCGCCCGCTGCAGGGCGCGGCTCATCCTGTCCATCCCGTAGAGGAACATCGCCAGCCCGCCGAACAGCGCAAAGAGCATCTGCATCCCCTGCTCCATCCGCACACCCCCTTGTCCGTCAGTGTATGAGGGGTGGACGGGCGGTATGACGGGAAGGCTTCTTCTCTGTGCGACCTCTCAGTCTCGCTTTCGCTCGACAGCTCCCCTACCGAGGGGAGGTGGCAGCGCGTTAGCGCTGACGGAGAGGTTTCTTCCAGCAGCCTGTATTTTTTATAAGGGCAAATCGCTCCGATTCAGATCACAGCTGGCTCTTGTACAGCTCCACGATCTCCTCCACGCTGGTGTCGCGGGGGTTGCCGGGACGGCAGGCGTCAGCATAAGCAGACTCGGCGAGGAACTGGATGTCCTCTTCCTTCAGGATGCCGTTCAGGTTTGCGGGGATGCCCACGTCAGCGCTCAGCTGCCTGACAGCGGCGATGGTGGCATCTGCGGCCTCGGCGTCGTTCATCTCGTCGATGCCCTTCACGCCCATAGCCTTGCCGACGGCACGATAGCGCTCACCGGCGACGGTCTTGTTGTACTCCAAACCGACGGGCAGCAGGATAGCGCAGGCCACGCCGTGGGGGGTGTCATACAGAGCGGACAGGCCGTGTGCCATGGAGTGGACGATGCCCAGACCCACGTTGGAGAAGCCCATGCCGGCGATGTACTGGCCCAGAGCCATGCCCTCGCGGCCTTCCGGAGTGTTCTGGACAGCGCCGCGCAGATTCTCGCTGATGAGCTTGATGGCTTCCAGATGGAACATATCGGAGATGGTGCAGTGGCCCTTGGTGATGTAGCCCTCGATGGCGTGGGTCAGAGCGTCCATACCGGTGGCGGCAGTCAGGCCCTTGGGCATGGAGGCCATCATATCGGGGTCAACCACAGCGATCTCGGGGATGTCGTTGGTATCGACGCAGACGAACTTGCGCTTCTTCTCGACATCAGTGATGACGTAGTTGATGGTGACTTCAGCGGCAGTACCGGCGGTGGTGGGGACAGCGATGGTAAAGACGGCGTGCTTCTTGGTGGGAGCGACGCCTTCCAGAGAGCGCACATCGGCGAACTCGGGATTGTTGATGATGATGCCGATGGCCTTTGCGGTGTCCATGGAAGAGCCGCCGCCGATGGTCACGATGCAGTCAGCCTCTGCGGCCTTGAAAGCGGCCACGCCGTCCTGCACATTGGCGATGGTGGGGTTGGGCTTGATCTCGCTGTAGACGACGTAGGCGAAGCTTGCAGCGTCCAGCAGGTCAGTGACCTTCTTGGTGACGCCGAACTTGATCAGGTCGGGGTCAGAGCAGACGAAAGCCTTCTTGTAGCCGCGGGCGGTCAGCTCGGGAACGATGTTCTCGATAGCGCCGTGGCCATGATAAGAAATAGTATTCAGAACGATACGATCAGCCATTGGTAAAACCTCCTGATTTTGCGCCCCGCCGGGCGGCGGGCACGACTCTCTTTGCTTTTACTTTACCACTTTGTTAAAATTTGTTCAATTCCATTTTCTTATGATTTCCATGAATTTTTTATACTATTTTGATTTTTTGCAGAAAAAGTAGACAAAACCGCAGGTTTATTGACAGCAAAGCGCCCTCCGGCGCGGGCCGGAGGGCGCTTTGAATGATTCTTTACTTTCCTGCGCCCTCGCCCGCGAAGAACTCCTTCGTGAGCTTTGCCACCGTGCCGGACAGCAGGAGCAGGGCCATGAGGTTCGGAATGCTCATCAGTCCGTTGAAGGTGTCGGCGATGCTCCACAGCAGGCCCAGATCGACCGTCGCGCCCAGAATGGACACGAAGGAGTAGACCACGAGGAAGGGGCCGACCACCTTGTCGGTGTGGAACAGGAACTCGATGCACCGGGAGCCGTAGAGGCCCCAGCCGATGATGGTGGAGAATGCAAAGCTGCAGAGCGCCACCGCCGTAAAGATGGACGACCAGCCGCCGTAGGTGGCTGTAAAGCCGGAGATGGTCAGCTCTGCGCCTGCCGCACTGCCGTAGCCCACCGGCACACCGCTGCACAGGATGACCATGGCGGTCAGGGTGCAGATGACGATGGTGTCGGCGAAGACCTCGAAGATGCCGAACATCCCCTGCTTGACGGGCTTGCGGGTATCGGCGCAGGCGTGGGCGATGGAGCCGGTGCCGAGGCCGGCCTCATTGGAGAAGATGCCGCGGGAAACGCCCTTCTGCATACTGAGGAAGATGCTGCCGATGGCACCGCCGGTGAAGGCCTGCGGGTCAAATGCACCGCCGACGATGGAGGCCAGCACCGCCGGGAAGCGCCGGTAGTTGAGCGCCACGACGCCCAGCGCCAGCACGACGTAGAACAGCGCCATGAACGGCACCAGCTTTTCGGTGACACTGCCGATGCGCTTGACGCCGCCCAGCAGCACCATGGCCACCATCATGGCCACCACCACACCCACGACGAGGTTGACCGTGGGCAGGATGCTGTTCAGGCTGCTGCCGTAGGCCAGCAGGGCCGAGTCGATGGCTGTGACGATGGTGTTGACTTGGGTGGCGTTGCCGGTGCCGAAGACCGTCAGCACGCCGAACAGCGAGTACAGCACCGCGAGGAACTGCCACCGACTGCCGAGGCCGTTTTTAATATAGTACATGGGGCCGCCCACCAGCTCGCCGTTTTTGTTCCGCTCGCGGAAATGCACGGCCAGCGTCACTTCGGAGAATTTGGTACACATGCCCAGCAGAGCCGAGCACCACATCCAGAACACCGCACCCGGCCCGCCGATGGCGATCGCGCCCGCCACGCCGGCGATGTTGCCGGTGCCGACGGTAGCAGCCAGCGCCGTACACACTGCCTGGAACGGAGTCATCGCGCCGTCGGAGGCGTCCTTTTTGCGGAAGATGCGGCCAATGATCGTTTTGATGGCATAGGGGAATTTCCGGAGCTGCAAAAAGCCTGTCCGCACACTGAGCAGCAGGCCCACGCCGATGATGCAGACCATCGCCGGGATGCCCCAGATAAAGCTGTTGACCGCCTGATTGACGGCCGTGATGGTTTCGAGCATACTTTTACGCCTTTCTTTTTCACTTTGACACAACGAAAATTATTTTATCGTATTTTAAGCGGCCTGTCAATTTACTTTGAACGTGAAATCTGCACGTCCCGGCTGAAAGTTTGTTAAAATAGCTTCACCTTTATTTTCTCTGTTTCTTTGCCGCTTTTTTGCCCGTCAAAGCCCTACACAAACCGCGCGGGTTGTGCTATGATAAGGGTGAAATTTCGGTTTGGCACTGCCAACCGCAAGGAGATGTCATGGATGTCTGAAACATCTGCTCTGATGGATACGCTGCGGCAGGAAGGGGTCTCCCCCGACCTGCTGCGCGCTGTGGAAGAATACCGTACCGCCCACCCGCTGGCGGAGGCCCTGCGCCCCCGCATCCCCTCCCCTGCCTTCGTCTACTACGGCAGAGAGGTGTGGGAGCAGGCGCTGGCCGCCCTGCTCTGCGGCGAAAACCTGCTGCTGGCGGGCGGCAAGGCCACCGGCAAGAACGTGCTGGCCGAAAACCTCGCCGCCGCCTTCGGACGCCCCGCGTGGGACATCTCGTTCCACGTCAATATGGACGCGGCGTCCCTCATCGGCATGGACACCTTCGAGGGCGGACAGGTCAAATTCCGGCCCGGCCCGGTCTACCGCTGCGCCCAGAGCGGCGGCTTCGGCGTTCTGGACGAGATCAACATGGCCAAAAACGAGGCGCTGGCCGTCCTGCACGCGGTGCTGGATTTCCGCCGCGCCATCGATGTGCCGGGCTACGAGCGCATCCCGCTGGCCGAGGAGACCCGCTTCATCGCCACCATGAACTACGGCTACGCCGGCACCCGTGAGCTGAACGAGGCCCTCACCTCCCGCTTCGTGGTCATCCAGATGCCCACCATCACCGAGGAGAACCTCGAAAAGCTCCTGCGCACCCAGTTCCCCGATTTGAACAGCAAGTACGTCCGGCAGTTCGCCCTGCTCTTCCTCGATCTGCAGAAAAAGTGCGACAGCGCGGAAATTTCCACCAAAGCTCTCGACCTGCGCGGTATGCTGGACGCCCTGCGCCTGATGCGCCGGGGCGTCGCTGCCGGGGCTGCGCTGGACATGGGCATCACCAACAAAGCCTTCGACTCCTACGAACAGGGCCTCATCCGGGACGCCATTGCCGCCCGCATCCCGGCCCAGCTCACCGCCGCAAAGCTCTTCGATTAAAAAAAAGGGGCGTTTTTATGGAAGCGCAGAGCTACACCGCCGAAGAGCGGCGGGCCGCCAATCAGGTGTGGGCAGCGGCAGGAGCTTACGGCTTCGAGCCGCTGTTCCTCGCCCGGAACACCGACGGCACCATTGATTTTTACATGAACTGCGTCGTGGGGCTGGTCCACAAATACTACGGCGACGAGCTGGTGCGCAGCCTCTTTGACGCATGGGAGGGCGACATCCGGCAGACCATGCTGGACGATCTGACCTGGCTCTACCTCGAGAGCGCGGTCTACGCGCTGGAACTGCCCCGCCGCCCGGTGCTTTCGGCCCTCCGCCGCGCCCATGCGGACTACTTTTTCGGCATCCAGTACAAGCTCTCGCGGCAGGAGTGGATGGCGAAGAACCAGCTGGTCTACTCCATGCAGGCCGCGCGCTGGCGGGCTGTGCAGGGGCGCACGCCGCCGGTCATGACCCCCTACGAAAAGGCTCTCGACGCCGCCCTCAGTCCCGAGATGCCCCCGAAGCCGGACGAGCTGAAAGCCGCACTGCTGGCCGTCTACGCCAAATTCGAGCTGTTCAACGGCACGGTGCATCAGAAGGCCGGGCTGCATCTCCATCTGGACGGTCTGCTGGCGTCCCTCATGACCCGCACCATGCCCACCCAGATGATAAAGACCGACCGGGTCACGGTGGAGCATTCCGGCGCGGTGGACGCCTCCGGCAGCGGCATCCATGCCGACAAGCGGCTGGCCCACATCACCCTGCGCCAGCGCGCCGAGGAAGACCGCGCCTACATCGAGAGCTGCTTTGGCCGGTCGCTCTATCCGCCCGAACGGCTGCGGAAGGCCGAGCAGGAGCTTTGCACCGGGGAGCATCTGGGCTGTCACCTCTGGTTTGCCTCCGGCGTCCCCAGCCCGGAGCAGGCCCCTACCCCCGAGGCAAAGCACCTGGCCGAACAGGCCCAGCTTCAGGCTGAGCGGAACCGGGCGTACGATTCGAAAAATCTCGAGCTTCACCGCAGTGTCGTGCTGCGGCTGACCGAGCAGATCCGCAACTGCATCCTCGTCCACCAGCAGCCCAACGCCCGGGTCGCCCGCAGCGGAAACCTCGACCCGGAGCGGGTCTGGCGCACCGTCATGGACGACGGCCGGGTGTTCCGCTGTGCGGAGGAAGAGAACCACCCGTCCTTCACCGTTGACCTGCTGCTGGATGCTTCGGCTTCCCGCCTCCACTGTCAGGAGGTCATCGCGGCGCAGGGGTCTATCCTCGCCCAGAGCCTCGCGGCCTGCGGCATCCCGGTGCGGGTGAGCTGCTTTTCCAGCCTGCGGGGCTACACCGTCCTGCGGGTGCTCAAGGGCTTCAAGGAGAAGAGCTTACAGGGCATCTGCCAGTATTTCGCCTCGGGCTGGAACCGGGACGGTCTGGCTCTGCGGGCAGCAGGCGACCTCATCGACTTCGACCCCGGCCCCGCCGCGCGGCATCTGCTCATTCTCCTGACGGACGCCTCCCCCAACGACAGCCGCCGCATCCCACCCTCTCCCGATGACCCGCTGGGCCGCGACTACGGCGGCAGCGCGGGCGTGGAGGACGCCGCCGCCGAGGTGCGGGCGCTGCAGCGGAAGGGTCTGCGGGTCTCCGCCGTCTTTATGGGCGAAGACGCCAGCGCCGCCGACGCCTCCCGCATCTACGGCAAAAACATGGCCCGCATCCGGGGCATGGACCAGCTGGCCCGGGCCGCAGGCCGACTCATCCAGAACGAGATACGGGAGCTGGGCGACTGAATCATAATAATGTACGGGGCCGCTGTGCAGTTGTATCTGCTGCCAGCGGCCCCGTATTTTTGTTGTCACTCACAACCATCTTGTTTTGCGTCGTGGAAGAATCAAAAAGTTTTTTGGTTTATTTGCAAACTTATAGTTGTATTCTGGCGCAATTTATGATATACTACAACCAACAAAGGGCCGCACACCTACACACCACCCCGCGCCCACAGGAAGGAGAACCGCTATGGATGCCGCACGTTATTTTGAAGAGATGCATCTTGCCATGTCCAGCCAGAAGCCTGCGTACCGCCTTGTGCTCAGCGTCAAGGTCCAAGACCTCGGAGGCGCAGACGCTTATCTCGAGCTGCGGCAGGAGCCGGTCAGCGGCAAGGCCCGGGTGTTCTATTCCACGATGGGACGTCAGAAGCTGAACTTCCAGCTCGTCCGCAAAGGGTGGCAGAGCTGCCACAACGACTCGGGCGAGCTGACGGGGCGTTTCCCCGCCACCGCCGACGGTCTGCTGGCCCAGACGGATTTCTCTGCTTTTGTCCGGGACGACGCCCTCGACAGCGGCCGGATGGCGCGCATTCTGGACGTTCTGGCCCATACTGCCGGTGGTTGTGGAACGGTCTCCCCCTCTGCTGCCCGGGAGGGTGCGCTCATCACGGTAGAGCGGTTCGTGGGCCGTCCCGCCCATTGGAGCTATTGGAGCACCCGCGCCGCCGAGCAGCTGAACATCGCGGCCATCCTCTGCTGGCTGGGCGACTACCTCGCCGGGGCCGAGCGCCGCACCCTGCAGAGCTGCCCGGAGGCCATGCAGCTTGCCGCCGCATGGCAGGCCGCGCTTTTCGCTCCCCTGCCCCAGACGGCTCAGCGGCCTCAGCCTGTACAGTCCCGGCCCGTCCGCCGTGCGCCCGCCGTCGAGAATCCGCGCTGGCAGAGCATCCTCGCCGTGCTGGCGACGGTGTAACAGAAAGGCCTCCCGCATTGGGAGGCCCATCGCCGTATCCGGCGCGCATTCGTTCATATTTTCAGTTTCGAGAAATCGGTGCAGAGATATTCATAGAGCTTGTCAACGGCCTGAAATCCCATCTTCGCATACAGTTCCTTCGGTGTATCCTCGGAGTCAGCGTGAAGATACAGGATCTCTCCGCGCTCCTGCGCCTTTTCGGCAATGTGCTTCATCAGGGTCATGGCGATGTACTGGTGCCGGAAATCCTCGTCCACCAGCAGGCCGTCCATGCAGACATACCCATCGGATGCGAAAATATAGCAGTCACCCGCCAGCTTCCCGCCCAGATACGCGCCGAGGTAGGTCAGCTTTTCCCGGAGGTTCCGGTTGTTCCGCACGGTAAAATCATCTCCGTACAACGGGCCGTAGTATTTCAGTTCGTGCTGTTCCAGCTGGTCTGCGTCCGGGGCCTTGATCGAGACGTCCGGGTTCGTTTTCCAGCTGCGGATGTCTGTTTCCGGGGGCAGAACCATCGTCAGGGTCTCTTCGCACTCCATGCCGAATGCATTGGCCAGCGGCTCGTATCCTTCCAGTTTGAGGAAGGCGTCTCCCCGCGCTTTCTGATAAGCCAGCGCGGCCCGGACTTCATCTGCCGAGGGCTGGCCGGAATAACAGAACGCATTGTGGTCGTATTTATCGCGCAGTTCATTGTCTTCCCGCTTGGTCAGATGCTCTGAAACGGTGTGAGACGCGGAAAACAGCCGATAAAATTTTTCATCGGTCTTTCTTGTAGGGTTCATTGCGCTCCTCCAAAACTTATCGCTCACTTCCACCCCCGGGCCGAGGGGTCGAGCATTTCGGCGGCGGAGTAGATAAGGGCGTTGCAGATGGCCGCAGCGACGTTGCTGCCGCCCTTGCGGCCCATCGCCACGATGGCAGGCACACCGTGCTTTTCGCAGACGGCGAAGAGCCGTTCCTTGCTCTCCACCACGTTCACAAAGCCCACCGGCACGCCGATGACCAGCGCAGGCCGCAGGCCGCTTTCGATTTGTTCTGCAATCGTCAGCAGAGCCGTGGGCGCGTTGCCGACGGCAAGGATAGCCCCGGGATGCTCCTGCGCTGCCTTTTTCATCGCTGCGACGGCCCGGGTAGTGCCAGCCTCTTTGGCGGCGGCGGCCACCTCGGGGTCAGCCATATAACAGCAGGCCGACCCGCCCAGCTTCGCCAGACCGGGCTTGGTGATGCCGGCCAGCGCCATATTCGTATCGGTCACGATGACGGCCCCGGCGTGGAGGGCCTTGACGGCCTGCTCCACCGCGTGGGGGGTGAAGTGGAGATTCCGCGCATAGTCGAAGTCGGCGGTGGTGTGGATGACCCGCTTGACCACGGCTTCGTGCTCGGGCGGCGGGGTCAGGCCCATCATTTCCAGCTCTTCGGTGATGATGTGGAAGCTCGTCCGCTCAATGTCGGCGGGCAGATGATGCTGCGGCGTCAATATTCTATCCCCTTTCGTGCTTTTATCCCCTTCTGGTAGGGGTGGCGGTGGCATTTCATTTCGGTGGAGTAGTCGGCGGCGTCCATCATCCACTGGGGCGGCGTGTGGGCCGTCAGGACGCACTCACATCCGGCAGGCCGCTCCAGAACGGCCTTTTTTAATAGATCGACGTCCACCATATCCAGCTCTTCTGCGCTCCCGGCTTCGTCCAGTACCAGCAGGTCGGCAGGCTGTGCTATGGCGGCGGCGAGGTTCTGGTTTTGCAGTTCCCGGGTCGCGGCCTTTTCCTCCGGCGTCATCTGAAAGACGAATTTCTGCCCGGCCTTGCCCCGGTAGATCTCCGCGCCAAGCTGGGCCAGAAGCGGTATCTCGCCGCTGTTCCCGCCCTTCAAAAACTGGACGATGACCACCCGCTTCCCGGACCCCAGCGCACGGAGCGCAAGACCCATTGCGGCGGTGGTCTTCCCCTTTCCGTCGCCCCAGTACAGATGCAAAAGTCCCTGTTCCATTCAGCGCTTCTCCATTCCCATCGCGGCATACACCGCGTCCATATCCAGCGCCCCGCGCACGCCGTCGGCCAGGATGTCGAACTGCTGGCGGCGGTACTCTTCCATCGGGATGAGGGCCGCGTCGGAGGGGTCGATGCCCTTCCGGCGGCAGAGCCAGCCTGCCAGCGCCTCGGTCAGCGTACCGGTGTCGAACAGGCCGTGGAGGTAGGTACCGAACACATTGCCCTGCACACAGCCTTCCCGGCCTCCGTCGGGGTAGTGGGCGAAGGGTTCGCCCTCCGCCTCGGTCACGCCGGTGTGTATCTCATAGCCTTCCAGCTCTGCACCCGCAAAGGGGGCGGCGGCGGCGGTCGCCTTGACCTGTGCGCGGCGCTTCTGCTCGCTGAACACGGTCCGGGTGGGCAGCAGCCCCAGCCCTCGCAGAGTCTGCGGCCGGCCGCTTTCGCTGCCGGTGGGGTCGTCGAGGGTCTGGCCCAGCATCTGGTAGCCACCGCAGACGCCCAGCACCGGCGTGCCTTTCGCGGCCAGCTTGAGCAGAGCCGTTTCCAGCCCGCACTGCCGCAGCCAGAGCAGGTCGTCCACCGTGTTTTTCGTCCCCGGCAGCAGGATGAGGTCGGGTGCGCCCAGCTCATGAGTGTTCGAAACATACCGCACGCCCAGCAGCGGGTGCTGTTCCAGCGGCATGAAGTCCGTAAAATTGGACAGATGCGGCAGACGGATGATCGCCGCATCCAGCGGCTTTTTGCCGTCCCGCATCTCGAGGCGCTGGCTCAGGGAGTCCTCGTCCTCGATGTCCACCTTCAGGTATGGTACGACGCCCACCACGGGCAGATGGGTCTTTTCTTCCAGCATGGCGAGACCGGGGCGCAGAATTTCTACGTCTCCACGGAATTTATTGATGACGAGCCCCTTGATGCGCCGGCGTTCTTTTTCTTCCAGCAGCTCCACCGTGCCGTATAGCTGGGCGAACACGCCGCCCCGGTCGATGTCGCCCACCAGAAGCACCGGCGCGTCCACCATCTCGGCGAGGCCCATGTTCACGATGTCCTCGCTCTTGAGGTTGATCTCTGCCGGGCTGCCCGCGCCCTCGATGACGATGATGTCAGCCTCCTCGGCGAGGCTGTCATACGCCTTCAGGATGTCCGGCACCAGCTGCCGTTTCGTGCGGAAATACTCCGACGCTTTCATCTGGCCCCGCACCTCGCCGTTGACGATGACCTGACTGCCCACGTCACTGCTGGGCTTCAGGAGGATGGGGTTCATCCGCACGTCCGGCTCGACACCGGCGGCCTGCGCCTGCACCACCTGCGCCCGGCCCATCTCGAGGCCGTCTTTGGTGACGAAGCTGTTCAGAGCCATGTTCTGGCTCTTGAACGGCACGGCGCGCAGGCCGTCCTGCGCAAAGATACGGCAGAGCGCCGCGCAGAGCAGGCTTTTGCCTGCACCGCTCATCGTACCCTGCACCATGATGCATTTTGCCCTGCTCATCCCAGCACCTCTTTCATAAGTTCCAGCAGCCGGGCGTTCTCGGGGGCCGTGCGCACCGCCGTGCGGTACCACTCCGGCCCGAGGCCCGGATAATTCGCGCAGCTGCGCACCTGTGTTCCCAGCGGGCGAAGCCTCTCGTTCAGGTCGGCGGGCGCGCGGAAGAGCAGATAGTTCGCCTTTCCGTCGATGACCCGCAGACCCAGCGCCCGCAGGCCCGCCGTCAGAATGGGCCGCTGCCGGGCGATGAGCGCGCGCACCTCGTCCACATAAGCGGTTTCTTTCAGGGCCGCGACGCCTGCCGCCTGCGCCAGACTGGACACGGCCCACGGCTGGCCCGTTGTCTGCATTTTTTCCAGAAGCATTTCGTCGCCGCAGAGGCAGTAACCCAGCCGGACGCCGGCCATGCCGTAGAGCTTGGTGAAAGCTTTCAGGATGACGAGGTCCCCACTTTCCAGCAGAGGCTTCGCGGTCCACCCGTCGGCGTCGGGCAGAAAGTCCAGAAAGCACTCATCTACGGCCAAAATCGTGTGGCACTCCCCGCACCGGCGCAGCAGCTTTTTCACCAGTTCGGGTGAGGCCAGCTGCCCCGTCGGGTTGTTCGGCTGGCAGAGGAACACCATGTCGATGCTCTCGTCCACGGCGTCCACGAGGGCGTCCGTCGGGGCGAAATCATTCGCTTCATCGAGGAAGAAGCGTTTCACTTCGCACCCCACCGTATCCAATGCAGAGGCGTACTCGGCAAAAGTCGGGGCTGTCACCAGCGCCTTATGGGGCTTTACGGCCCAGACCAGCCGGAAGATGAGGTCCGCCGCGCCGTTGCCGCAGAGGATACGCTCCTGCGGCACACCCTCGGCCAGGCTCAGCGCCGCCCGCAGGGTACGGCAGAGGGGGTCGGGGTAGCGGTCGGCCAGAGGCAGTGCATCCCGGATGGCCTGCGCCACCCCTTCGGGCAGACCGAGGGGGCTGACGTTCGCCGAAAAATCCAGCGCGTCGCGGCCAAAGCGTTCGCGGTAGCCCATCCAGTCACCGCCGTGGACCAGTTGTTTCATCCCAAGAACCCCCGTATCGCACATCCAAACGCCAGAGCAAACCCGCTGGCTACATACATCATCCGATCTGCCCGCAGAATATCCTCCGGCTCGATGGGCCGCAGCGGATCGCCGATGGTGGGCTTCGGGTAATACTCGCCGAAATAGTAGGCCGGCCCGGCCAGCTGGACGCCCAGCGCACCCGCGCAGGCGCTCTCAGTCTGGGCGCTGTTGGGGCTTGCGTGATTGCGGCGGTCCCGCCGCCAGATACGCCACGCGCCCTTGGCGTCATTGCGGGTGAACGCCGCCGCCATGATCCAGAGCAGCGCCGCCAGACGGCTCGGGATATAGTTCGCCACATCGTCCAGCTTTGCCGCCGCACGGCCAAAATAGAGATATTTTTCGTTTTTGTAGCCCAGCATACTGTCCATGGTGTTGATGGCCTTGTAGGTCAGGGCCAGCGGCGCACCGCCCAGCAGCATATAAAGCAGCGGTGCAATGACGCCGTCGCTGGCGTTTTCGGCCACCGTCTCCACCGCCGCTTTGGTCACGCCCTCGGCGGTCAAGGCTTCCGTGTCGCGGCCCACGATGCGGCTCACAGCCTTCCGGGCGGCGGGCAGGTCGTCTTTTACCAGTTCCCAGTAAACAATCGTGCTCTCCTGCACCAGTCCCTTTGCGGCCAGCGCCTGCCCGCACCAGAACATCTGGACGGCAAGCCCTAGCAGCGGGTGAAGCATCGCCGCGCCCCAGCAGACAAGGCCCGTGAGCAGCAGCGTCCCCACCGGCAGGCAGAACGCCAGCACCGCGCCGCCCAGCAGCTCGCCCTGCGGCGTTTTGGGCAGGCGGGAGCGGAGGAATTTTTCCAGCCGGGAGATGGCTTTGCCCATGTACACCACCGGGTGGGGCAGCCACGCCGGGTCGCCGAAAATGGCATCCAGCTCGAAGCCTCCCAGCACAGCCCAGGCGGTCATCATACGCCGGCCTCCGCGTCTTTCGTGTACTGCACAGTCTTCACGAGGTGGAGCTGGCGCTTCTCGGCCCAGTCGGCGGCGTCCAGCACATAGCCGCCCGCGTTGGGGCCGCACCACGCATAATAATCGCGCCTGGGCAGGGCGTACCGCTCCATGGCCGCCATCTGGGTGCCGCCGTGAGCCAGGATGACCAGCAGCTCTTCGCCGTCGGCCAGCGCCTTGTCCACCAGAGCAGAGAAGGCGTTGCAGATGCGGTTTGAGAAGTCGTCCTTCCGCTCACCGTCGGGGCATTTGCTCTCGCAGTTGGCCTGCACCCACGCCTGATAATCGGCGTCGTGCTCCATCTCGACGTAGTTTTTGCCCTCGAAGCTGCCGAAGCACATCTCCTGCAGGTCCTTCACGACCACAAGCTCTGCCTCCGGGAAGAGCACCCGGGCCGTCTGGGCCGTCCGCTGCAGCGGGGTGATATAGACCACCTTCGGGTCGATGTCAGCCCGGCGCAGCTGGCTCAGGCCCTCCGCCGAGAGCGGGATGTCGCGCTGGCCCTGATAGCGCTTCTGGGCATTGTATTCGGTCAGGCCGTGACGCAGCAGATAGATCAACATTGGGGTAATTCTCCTTTCAATACCGTCGGGATGCCGCAGAACATCTGCACCACGCAGTCGGCGCGCTCTGCCAGCAGGCAGGCCAGCCGTCCGGCGGCCTCCCGCCCGGCGCGTTCCTCAGCATCCATCGGGACAACACCGCCGCCGACCTCGGTGGCGATGACAATATCATATTCCGCCAGCTCCCGGGCCAGCGTTTCGAGCTGCTCCGGGGTCTGAGTCTCGGCGGCGGCGTCCTGCACATCGGCGATGACGCTGCCCCGGAAGTTCCGCGCAAAGGTGCGCTTGCCGCTGTAGAGCGGCCCTGTGATGAACATCATTTACAGCACTCCTCCCCACTGGCTGACGGCCAGCGCCGCCAGCATCCACAGCTCGGCCCGCTGCAAAAACCACCCGGCCAGGTCGCCGGTGATGCCGCCAAACTGCTTTTTGGCCACGGAATCATAGCGCCACAGCGCCAGAAGCGCTGCTGCCGCCAGCCCGCCGCCGCCCAGCGCCGTCAGCGCCAGGACGAGCAGAGCCGACAGGCCACAGAGGAAGCGGCGGACGGTCTGCTTGTCGGCCGCTGTGGCGAAGGTGTGGGCGAGGCCGGTGTCCTTCGCCAGCGGGAACGCCGCCACGGCAAAGCCCGACAGCGCCCGTTCCAGCACCAGCGCCAGCGTCCAGCACAGGCCCGCCCGGGGCGTGAACCGCACACTGCCGCAGAGGCCGAAGTAGGCCGCAAAGTAGCAGCACAGCCGGATGACAGCGAAGGCCCCACAGTGGGAGTCTTTCAGGATCTCAAGCTTTTTTTCGCGGTCGCCGTAGCTCGAGAGGGCGTCCGAGGTGTCGGCATAGCCGTCGAGATGGATGCCGCCGGTGACGGCCACCGGCACGAGGCAGAACGCCGCCGCCCGGGCCAGCTCCGGCAGGGGCAGGACGCCGCAGAGACACCACAGCCCGCCGCACACCAGCCCGATGAGGGGGAAGGCGCACATGGCGTACCGCATATTTTTTTCGTTCCACTCGAACTGCGGCACCGGCAGGGCCGAAAACATCGCAAAGGCCACCGCGATGGTCTGCAAAACAGTCACAGCTTTTCTCCCCCTTTGTAGTACACCGGCAGGCCGCAGACCACCCGGCAGACGTTGTCCGCCCGGGCGGCGAAAGCGTTGTTCACCTGCGCCAGCGCCAGCAGATACTGGTCGGTGTCGCCTGCGTAGTCGGCACCGCCGCTGAACACCTCGTTCGATACGACGATAAGGTCATCGCACCCGGCGGCGAGGCGTTCCAGCCCGGCCAAAACGGCCTCGGCGGTGTGCTTTCCTGCCCCGCCGGGGCTGTAAAGCTCGTTGGCGACGAGGTTGCCGAGGTCTTCCAGCAGGACGGTCCCCCGGCCGGGCAGGGGCAGACGGTCGAGGTGGAGCGGGCATTCCAGCGTTTCGAACAGCTTTTGCGCCCGCATTTTCCGGTGTTTTTCCACCCGGGCGGCGCACTCGGCATCCCAGACCTGCATGGTGGCGAGGTAATAGCGGGGCAGGTCGGTCTTGAGCACAAGGCTCTCGGCGTAGGCGCTTTTGCCGCTGGCCGCGCCGCCGAGCACCAGCGTCAGCATCCTTCGCCCCCCTGCGGCGTGTAGGCTTCGATGCCGCCCTCTTCAAAGGAATAACAGCCATCGTAGACGGCCAGCGCCATGTCCCACAGCGGGATAGCAGCCACCGCGCCGGTGCCTTCGCCCAGATGCAGGCCCGCCGTGATGAGGGCTTTTTTGTTCAGAGCGTCCAGCACCAGCTTTGCGGCCGGCTCGGTGGAGCAATGGCTTGCAAAAACAGCCTTAGCCGCCGCCGGGCAGAGCCGGACAGCGCAGAGCGCCGCCACACAGCTGATGAAGCCGTCGGCCAGCACCGGCACACCTTCCAGCGCCCCGCCGAGGAAGACGCCGCAGAGCCCGGCAATATCGAAACCGCCCAGCTTTGCCAGCACGTCCAGTGCATCGGCAGAGTTGGGCTGATTTTTTGCGATGCCGCGATGGATGGCATCGATCTTCCGGGCAAGTCCCTCGTCTGAAAGGCCCGCGCCCCGGCCCGTCATCCCTTCGACGGGCTGGCCCAGCAGCACAGCGGCCACGGCGCTGGACGTCGTGGTGTTGCCAATGCCCATCTCACCGGTGGCCAGCAGGCCGACGCCCGCTTTCTTCTGCTCCTGCACCAGCCGGATGCCCCTGCCGATGGCCTCCACAGCCTCATCCCTGCTCATAGCCGGGCCGAGGGTGAAGTCCGCTGTGCCGGGGGCGATGCGGCAGTCGAGGACGCCCGGGACCGGGTCGCCCGCGATGCCCATATCCACCGGCACCACCTCGCACCGGGCGGTCTGTGCCATCCGGCAGACGCTGGTGCGGCGGGCGGCGAGGTTCTCGGCCACGGCGCGGGTCACACTGCTGTCGGTCTGGCTGACGCCCTGGGCCACCACACCGTTATCGGCGCAGAGCACCAGCGCCGCCCGGCGGGAAATATCCAGCTTTGCGCTGCCGGTGAGGGCGGCGGCATCCTCGATGGTCGTTTCCAATCCGCCCAGCCCGCCCAGCGGCTTTGCAAGGCTGGCCCAGTGGGCGTGCGCCGCCGCCCGGGCGGCTTCGTCCGGCGGCGTGATGGCCGCACAGAGGGCGGCGAGTTCTGTCTCAGTCATGGTCTCTCCTGTAATTTTCAGCCGCGGCGGCAAAGCGCTGCGGCAGGGGCGTACCCGCCCAGTACAAATGCGGGAAGCCCGCATAGAAATGCTCGTCTATAAATCCGCACCGCCACGCCGCGCCGCCCACCGGCTTTTTTGCCGCGAGGGCCGTGCCGTTGGCGGTGGAATCCCAGTGGTGGAATTCGTGGATGGGAAAGCTCTCCCCGGCCCGGAAGAGCATACTGTCCGATTCTGCGCTCAGCGCGGCGTAGCCGAAGCGGACGAGACGTCCGGCATCTTTTGCTTCGCCCGGCAGAACGCCCGCCATCGGCCAGCTCTGCCCCTCGGCGTCCGTGAGGCTCTGCCCCAGATAGAGGAAGCCTCCGCACTCTGCCGCCGTGGGCAGACCGGACTCGATTTTTCGCTTTATCTCGCGCAGAAGCGAGGTATTTTCACTCAATTCTCTTGCGTGAAGTTCCGGGTAGCCGCCGGGCAGATACAGCCCGCCGATGTTTTCCGGCAGGGCCGTGTCGCGGAGAGGGCTGAAAAAGACCACCTCTGCCCCGGCGTCCCGGAAGGCCTCCAGCGTCTCGGCGTAGATAAAGCAGAACGCCTCGTCCTGCGCCACGGCGATGCGGACGCGGGCCGGAGGGGTCTCCGGCTGCACCGGCAGGGCGGGCGGCTCCTTTTCGCAGAGGGCCAGCAGGCGGGGCCAGTCGATGTGCTCCTCTGCCGCGTCGGCCAGAAGGGCCAGCTTCTGCTGTAAATTTTCCACTTCCGCCGCCGTGTAGAGGCCCAGATGGCGGGAACCGATGACGGCCTCCGGAAGTTTCGGCAGAAAGCCCAGCACCGGCAGGCCCGTCTCTTTTTCCAGCATCGGGGCCAGCAGAGCGTGCATCCGGGCCGTGCAGTTGTTCAGCAGGATGCCTGCGATGTGACTGGGAGTGCGGAAGTTTTTCAGCCCGTTCAGCTCTGCGGCCAGCGTCAGGCTCTGACCCTTTGGCTCCACCACCAGCAGCACCGGCAGGCCCAGCGTGTCGGCCAGATGCCACGCACTGGCCCTGTCGCTCACGCCCCCGAGGCCGTCATAAAAGCCCATGGCCCCCTCGCACACCGCCGCACCGTGGCCGGCGGCACCCTTTGCGTAGAGGGTGCGCACCGTCTCGGGCGCAGAGAAAAAGAGGTCGAGGCTGCGGCTCTCCACCCCCAGCACGGCCCGGTGGAACATGGGGTCGATGTAGTCCGGCCCGCTCTTGAAGGCGCAGGGCGCACAGCCCCGCCGTTTGAGGGCCATGAGCAGGGCGCAGGTCATGGTGGTCTTGCCGCTGCCCGAGCGAGGCGCCGCCAGCAGAAACTGTATCATGTCATTCTCCTGTGATGAGGTAGATGGGGTTCTGGGCCATCATGAGGTGCAGCCCGCCCACAGCTTTTGCCCGGCTGACGGCGATCTGGCTCACCTGCACGGTCCGGCCTTTGGCCGTCAGCGCGGCCACCGCCGCCGAAAGGGTCTCGAGGGCGATGGCCGACACACAGATGCGGGCGTCGGGGTTCTTATCCAGCGCGGCGTCCACGATGGCGGCAAGGCTGCCCTTGCTGCCGCCGATGAAAACAGCGTCCGGCGCGGGCAGGTCCGAAAGGGCGTCGGGGGCAAGCCCCTCCACGAGGACGAGGTTCCGGGTCCTGAATTTTTCGCGGTTGGCTTTGATGAGCGCACAGCCCTCCGGCCTGCACTCCACCGCGTAGACCCGGCCCCGGGGCGCGGCCAATGCCAGCTCCACGCTGACGCTGCCCGTCCCGGCCCCCACATCCCACAGGATGTCTTCCGGGCGGACGGCCAGCTTCGCCAGCACAGCGGCCCGGACTTCCTGCTTGGTCATGGGAACATCGCCCCGCTCGAAGGCTTCGTCCGGCAGGCCCGGGGCGCGGCGGGGCAGTCCCTCCACCGCCTCCACGAGAAGGACGCTCAGGCTGTTGAAGCGGCCTGCGGCCAGCTCTTTGACGCTGCCACGGAAGAGCTTCTCTTCCGGCGTGCCGAGGCACTGGCCCACGACGCCCTGCACGTCCCCGAAGCCCTCTGCCTCCAGCTGGGCGCAGAGGGTGGCGGGGTCTTCGCTGCCGCCGGTGAGGAAGAAGGTGGGTCTGCCCTGCATACACTCGGCCACCGGGTCACAGGTGCGGCCATGGGCCGAAACAAGGTTCCACCCCTGCCACGGACGGCCCAGCGCCGCCGCCAGCAGCTGGATGCTGGAAAGGCCGGGCAGCACCCGGGCGCGGACGCCGAGGGCCTCCAGCTTTTCCATCATGGAGGACGCGCCGGAGTAAAAGCCGGTGTCGCCGCTGTAGACCAGCACGGCGTTCTCTGCGCCGGAAGTCTGCAGCAGCTCTGCCACCTCGTCGGGGCGGTAGGCGGCGGCACGGTTCTCGGTGCAGCCGGCAGGCAGAACTGCCAGCAGACGCCGTGCGCCCAGGATGAGGTCGGCCTGCCGCAGTGCGGCCAGGCCCTGAAGGGTCAGGTTCTCCGGCTGGCCGGAGCCCATGCCGATGAGTGTCACATTCATCTTATCATCTCCTTGCAGCGTTTCAGCACCTCGGAAGCCGTCTCGCCCTGCTCGGGCGGGCGGCGGATGACCACCAGCTGCGCCCCGGCGGCAGAGGCGGCGGCGGCTTTTTCGTCGAAGCCTCCGGCTGCGCCGCCGTCCTTTGTGACGAGCCAGCGGATATGGAACTGCTCCATCATGGCCTGATTGAGGGCAAAGCTGAAGGGTCCCTGCATGGCGATGATGTTGCGGTGGGGGATGTTCGCCGCCTCACAGGCCGCGATGCTTTCCAGCGTGGGCAGGACGCGGGGGTAGAGCCGCTCGGGCGGGATGGCCGCGAACTGCGCCAGCTCCTTGGCCCCGGTGGCCAGCAGAAGATTCCCCTCTTCTGCGGCCAGCGCTTCTGCCGCCTGCTTTGCGCTCTCAAAAACGAGACAGTTTTCCGGCAGCGGACTGGCCGGGCGCAGCAGGCGGAGGTATTCCACCCCGGCCTTCTCTGCCGCTGCTTTGATGTTTTTGGTCGCCTCCACCGCATAAGGGTGGGTGGCGTCGATGCAGAGGGCGGCATTCCCCAAGAGCGCAGCCATCTCATCGGGCAGGAGCCGCCCGCACCGGACGGTGACGCCGGGGGTGCTCCCCTGCTCTTCCTGCCCCAGCGGGGTGGCCACGCTGACGGTGACTTCAATGCCCAGCGCCGCCAGCTGGCGGGAAAGCTCCCGCCCCTCGGTGGTGCCGCTGAAAACGACGACGTTCATCGGCGGTACCCCCGCGGCGTGACCATCCGCCCGCTCAGCGCGCGGGTGGCGGCGTTGCCCACAAAGACGGTGGTGAACATATCCACCTCGGTATCCCGGAGCTGGCTGAGGGTCAGGATGTGCTTTTCCTGCCCTTCCCGACCAATGTTCCGCACAGAACCGCAGAGGGTGTCCGGGGTTTTGCCGTTCGCCAGCAGGATGTCCACAGCCCGGCGCAGATAGTCCGGGCGGCCCTTGGAGGAGGGATTGTACAGCGCCAGTGCGAAATCGCCCTGAGCGGCGCAGGCCAGCCGCTTTTCGATGACCTCCCACGGCGTGAGACGGTCCGACAGCGAGATGACGCAGAAATCGTGGGCCAGCGGCGCACCCAGCACAGCCCCGCCGCTGAGGGCGGCGGTCAGGCCGGGGACGACCTCCACGTTGACGTCCGGGTACTCTTCGGCCAGCTCCAGCAGCGGGCTGGCCATGCCGTAGACCCCGGCGTCGCCGGAGCAGACCAGCGCCACGTCCCGGCCCGCCCGGGCGGTATCCAGCGCCCAGCGGCAGCGGTCGATCTCCCGGGTCATGCCGGTGGTGTAGCACTCTTTTTCCGGGTAGAGGGGGCGCACAAGGTCGATGTAGACCGTATAGCCGCACAGCACCTCGGCCTGCTGCAAGGCGCTCTGCGCCTGCACGGTCAGAAACTGTCCGCCGCCGGGGCCAAGCCCCACGACGAACACGGTCTTTTTACTCTCACTCATTGCTCTGTCCTCCAATCGGGTGCAAAGGGGCGGACGGCCAGCGCCAGCGTCACGCCGCCGCCTGCCGTTTTGGGCAGAAGGAGCGTCCCGCCCGAGGCTTTTACCGCCGAGCGCTCACAGACGTTGTCCACGCCGGTGACACTTGCCACAAAGGCCGACGGGGTGAACTGTCCCGGCACGGCCCGCAGTTCGTCGGCCGGATAGAACGTGATGGGCCAGCCGTGGGCTTTGCAGAACGCTGCAAGCCCCGGCTCATCTTTTTTCAGGTCGATGCTGGCGGCGGCGCAGACCGCCGCCGGGCTGAGACCGGACGCGGCACAGAACGCTGCAAAGGCTTCTTCCAGCTGCTGGGCCGTCGTGCCGCGGCGGCATCCCACCCCCAGCACCCCGATGCGGGGGACGAGGTGGAGCGCCTCGCCCTGGGGCGTGAGGGTCAGGGCGAAGTCGGCGGCTTCGGGTGCGTCAGCCTTTTTCACGCCGGCGGGGGTCTCCCCCGCCACCGGCCACGGCGACCAGTACCGGACCGTCTGCCCGGCCAGCAGAGCACCGCTGACCCGCTTGATGCGCTCCGGCTCAAGGACAGCGCAGTTCTGGGCCTTGGCCCAGAGGTCCACGGCGAAGAGGCCGTTGACGTCGGTGGCCGTCGTGATGACCGGCACCGCGCCGCACGCTTTTGCCAGCGCCCGGGCCAGCGCGTTGGCACCGCCCAGATGGCCCGACAGGAGCGGCACGGCGAAGTTCCCGCCCTCGTCCACCACCACCACCGCCGGGTCGGCAGCCTTGCTCCTGCAGTGGGGCGCGATGGCCCGCACCGCGATGCCCACAGCTCCCACAAAGATCAGGGCCTCATTCTGTGCAAAATGCTCCGCCGTCCAGCCTTTCAGGGTCACGTCTCCGCCGCAGCGGCTCACGCTGCCGGGCAGAGCTTCCGCCAGCCGATGGGCCAGCGCCTCGCCCTTTGCGGTGAAGGCCAGATATGCCCGGCTCACTGCCCGGCCTCCGTCCCCTGCCGGAACTCGGTGGTAAAGGCGGGGTCGTAAAGCTTGCTGCGCTCGTAGTTTTCGCCCAGAAAGTCGCCCACGACGATGAGGGCGGTCTTGGTGATGCCGTTTTTGCGGGTCTCCTCGGCCAGTGTGGAGACGGTGCAGCGCACCACCTTCTGCTCGGGCCAGGTGGCCTTATAGACCACAGCGGCAGGGGTATCGGGCCGGTAGCCGCCGCTCTCGAGAAGGGCCTGCCGGACTTTGTCCACCAGCCCGATGGAGAGGAAGATGACCATGGTAGCCCCGTGAGCAGCCAGCTTTGCCAGCTGTTCGGCCTCAGGAACAGGAGTGCGGCCCTCCATCCGGGTGATGATGACGGTCTGGCTCACGTTGGGCAGGGTGTACTCGGCACAGAGTGCCGCCGCCGCGCCGCAGAAGCTGGACACGCCCGGTGTGTCGTCATAGGGGATGCCGTCGGCGTCCAGCGCGTCCATCTGCTCCCGGATGGCCCCGTAGAGGCAGGGGTCGCCGGTGTGGAGGCGGACCGTGGTGCCGCCGGCCTTTTCGGCGGCACGGATGGTGTCCAGCACCTGTTCCAGCGTCATCTCGGCGCTGTTATAGATGGCACAGCCGGGCTTCGCCAGCCCCAGCAGGGCCGGGTTGACGAGACTGCCCGCGTAGATGATGCAGTCGGCATCGGCCAGCAGGGCCGCGCCCCGCCGGGTGATGAGGTCGGGCGCACCCGGCCCGGCTCCTACAAAATGGACCATATCTTACCCCTCCTTCACCAAAATCGTTGCGAAATAGCCCGCCGACCGGGCCGGGTCATAATCGGCCAGGTCGGGCCAGACCTCCTCGTTCGGCAGGCCGCAGTTACAGACCATCGCGCCCCGGCTCAAAAGCCCGGCGTCAGCCAGCGCGGCCAGCGTCTCGGGCAGCTGACGGCCCGATTTCATCAGCACTTTCGCGCCCGGTGCGGCCAGCACCTCAGCGGCGCAGCGCCCTGGGGCGATGGTCAGCGGCTGCTCCATGCCGCCCGTCAGGGACTGGCCCAGCCGGGCCGCAGCGGCGCAGAAGCTCGTCACGCCGGGGAGCATCACGGTCTTGTAACCCTCGGCCTCCAGGATCTCCTGCAGGTAGCCGAAGGTCGCGTAGACGGACAGGTCGCCGAGGTTGAGCATGGCGACATCCTGCCCGGCGTCGAGATATTCTTTCACGGCCCGGGCCGCCTCGATGTGGGCGGCTTTCTGCACCGCCGGGTCAAGGCTCATGGCGAAGCGCAGCGGCAGGATGGTCTTGCCGCTCAGCTCCACCGCACCTTTTGCGATGTCCAGCGCCAGCATCCCTCCCTTCGGGGTCTGGGGCGCGGCGATGACCGGGCAGTTTTCGAGGCGGCGGACAGCCTGCAGGGTCATGAGCTCGGGGTCGCCCGGGCCGACGCTGACGCCGTAAAAAATGCCTATCCGTTTTTCCATTCGTCCAGCAGCTCCTTTGCAGTCCTGGTCTGGCCCAGCGGGCCGTATTGGTTCGAGAAGAGCACCGCGCCCACCCGGAACGCCCCGGCGGCGCGGCGGTCGAGGTGGAGCTGGATGGCGTCCAGCAGGCTGGACAGCACCGGTTCTCTCATCTCTGCTTTGTCTAAGATCTCCATGCAGGCGTCGGTGGTAGCCGCGTTCATCAGGGCCGCGCAGACGTCCCGGGACGCGCCGCAGAGGGCGGCGTGGGCGCAGAGCAGCTCGGTGCGGCAGTCGGCCGTGCGGGAGTGGGTGTTCATGACGCCGCCCGCCAGTTTGACCAGCTTGCCGATGTGGCCCACCAGCACCACCTCTTCGAAGTGGGATGCCGCCGCCATATCCATCGTATCCCCGATGAAGTTCGAGGTCTTGACCACGGGGATATTCTTTAGGGCGGACATCTTCTCGTGGAGATAGTCGAGGCCGTAGTTGCCCGGGGCGAGGATGAGCCGCCGGGGGCTTCCGGCCCGGAGCGCCGCCTGCCCCATTTCCAGCTGGATGGTGTCGAGGATGGCCTGCTGGCTCATGGGCTCGACGATGCCGCTGGTGCCGAGAACGCTGAGTCCCCCTTCCACGCCCATGTGGGGGTTGAAGGTGCGCTTCGCCGTCTCAGCCCCGCCCTCGATGGAGATGGTGACATCGAAGCCGCCCGCGTACCCGGCAGATTCGGCCTCCTTTTCCAGCGCTTCCTTTATCATGGCCCGGGGGACGTGGTTGATGGCAGCTTCGCCCACGGGCTGGTCGAGACCGGGCTTTGTCACCCGGCCCACGCCCTCACCGCCGTGGATGCGCACCTCGCCGGACAGCTCGGGCCGGAGGGCGACGCTGGCGATGACCGGCAGACCGGTGGTCACGTCCACATCGTCGCCGCCGTCCTTCCGGATGGCGCACTCGGCCCCCTCGCCGGACAGGCGGCAGAAGATAGGCTCTACCTCCACCACGATGCCCTTCGGGGTGCGGAGGGCCACTGTCTCGGGGGTGCGGCCGGTGAGCAGCAGCCGTGCCGCGCCCGCCGCGCCCAGCGCCGCACAGGTGCCGGTGGTATAGCCGCAGCGCAGGAGCTTCTGGCCGCTGCGGACGTAGTGCTCAAAGAGCGGGCGCTTTTCCTCCGGCGCTTTTGCCTCACCGTAGAGGAATGCGTACTGCTCATCGGTCAGAGCATAAATTTTGCAGATGTTTTCCCGGGCAAAGGCTCTTTCCGGCGTCATGACGTCCGAGACTCCCGCCGCCGAGACGCAGACGACCTTATCGGAAACTTTCTGCGCCAGCTCCAGCTCGTGGAGGCTCAGGATGACGGCCATCTTCTTGTCCCGGGCGAGGCTTTTCAGGATGGCCAGCAATTCGGCCTTGCCTTTGATGTCGAGGAAAGACGTAGGCTCGTCCAATAATATCAGCTCCGGCTGCTGGCAGATGGCCCGAGCCAGCAGGACGCGCTGGCGCTGGCCGTCGCTGATGCAGTTGAAGTCCCGGCCCGCCAGCGCCTCGGCCCCCACGAGGGCCAGCGCGGCATGGACCTGGCGCTTATCTTCCGCCGAGAGGACACCCAGCCGCCCCGTGTAGGGGTAGCGCCCGGCGGACGCCATCTCGAAGCAGGTGGTCAGCTCGGTGCGGCGGGTGTGAGGCACCATCAGGGCCATTTTGCGGGCGCGCTCCGTGCCGGAGCAGTCCGCGAGATTTTTGCCGTCCAGCAGCACAGCGCCTCCCTGGGGGGCCAGCTGCGCTGCCAGCGTCTTGAGCAGGGTGGATTTTCCCGCGCCGTTGGGGCCGATGAGGGTGAGGATGGTCCCCTTCCCGACGCCGAGTCCGATGTGCTCTATCAGGGGCGTTTTGCCGTAGCCGATGGCAAGATCCTCGGCGCGGCAGTAGAATTTCGGATCGCTCATTCCCGGCCCTCCTGTGTCTGGCGGCGCACCAGCAGCCAGATGACCACCGGCGCACCGAAAACCGCCGTCACCGAGCTGATGGACAGCTCAGTGGGCGCGAACAGGCTGCGGGCGATGAGGTCGCAGAGCAGGCAGAACGCTGCCCCGCCCAGACAGCAGCCCGGCAGGACGTGGAGGGGCTTTGCGCTGCCCAGCAGGTTCTTGACCAGATGCGGCACCGCGATGCCCACAAAGGAGATGGGGCCTGCAAAGGCCGTCACGCAGGCGGAAAGCAGGCTGGAAAGCAGCACGAGGGCCGTCGAGAAGGCCCGCACCGGCACGCCGACGCTCCTGGCGTAGCTCTCGCCCATCTGGTAGGCCGCCATGGGCTTCGAGAGCAGGAACGCCACCGCCAGCGCGGGCAGCACCACGCAGGCCGCTGCACCCACATTGGCCCAGGTCATGCCGGAAAAGCTGCCCATCGACCAGTTGTGGAGATTGACGATGTTGGAGTCCTGCGCGAAAGTCACCACGATGTCGGTGACAGCCGAGCAGATATAACCGATCATGATGCCGCAGATGACGAGGATGCTCATCCGCGGCACCCGCCGGGCCACCACCAGCACAAAGGCCATCGCCGCCATCGAGCCTGCAAAGGCGGCGATGATGAGGGTGGCCGAGCCAGTGAGCAGCCCCTGCTGTAAAAACACTACCATCGTCAGGGCCACCGCCAGCTTTGCGCCGCTGGACACGCCCATGACAAAGGGGCCGGCGATGGGGTTGGCGAAGAAGGTCTGCAGGAGGTAGCCCGCCGCCGAGAGGGCCGCGCCCAGAAGCACGACCATGACCGCCCGGGGCAGACGGAGCTGGAGCACGATGCCCACGGCCAGCGCATCTTCGCCCCGGCCCAGCAGAGCCGCCGCCACCGCGCCGGGCGTCAGGGACACGCTGCCCCAGAACAGATTGAGTGCAAACAGCACCGCGACCCCCGCCGTGAGGGCGAGGTACGCGAGGCTGAGGCGGCGGGTGGTGGTCATGACAAAGCTCCTTTTATACGATGCGCTGTAAGAAACGGAGGGACGCCGGGTCGGGCGAGCCCTCGGTGAAGACGAGGTTCATATCCGAGATGAGGTCGGCCAGCTCCATGCTCTGCTGGAAGAGGCTCTGGGCCGTACACCAGCAGTCGCCGGACTGGACGGCCTTGAAATCCGCCAGCATCGGACATTTTTCGATGAGCTGGTCACGGGTCTCCATCACGCCCTCGATGGTGCTGTTGTAGATGAGGACGTCGGCGTCCCTGGCCCGGGCGTAGAACGTCTCCAGCGGCAGTTTGATGGTGGACTGGGCCGACGTCTCCCCCTCGAGGTCGTCGAAGATGTAGACACCGCCGGCCATCCCCACCATCTGGGCCACATAGTCGCTGGTGCGGCGGACGGTGATGAGGTTGTTGGTGGTGATGGAGAAGAAGGCCGCGGTCTTGCCCGTGTTCTCCTGCTCGAGGATAGGGGCCACCTGCTCCACCTTCTGGCGAAAGACCTCTTCCGCCATCTCAGTCTTATTCAGCAGGATGCCGTAGAGCTTGAGCCACTCCATCCGGGCCAGCGGGCCGCTCTCGTAGCTCGAGCGCTCCACGAGGACCGGCACGCCGAACTTTTCCAGCTGCTCCTTGACCTCGGGGTCGTGGAGGATCATGGTGTTTTCGATGGCGAGGGTGCAGCCGGCGGCAAGGATGCGCTCATAGTCCGGGGCGCTGTACTTGCCCGCGTAGGCGATGCGGCCCTCCTGCATGGCCTGTCTGGCCTCTTCCACATACCAGCCCTCGGCCTTCGTGCCGGAGAGGGCGATGCTGTCCAGGGCGTCCAGATGAACGAAGAGGTCCATCACCGAGGTGGAGACGAGATAAATATGATCCAGCGGCTGGCGCAGCACCACGACGTCCTCGGGCAGGTCGTCCACCTCGGCGGCCCCCTCGGGGACGACGAGGAACCGCCCGGCGTCCGGGATGTCGATCATCACATAGCCGCCCTCATAGCAGTCGGCGGAAAACTGGGTGGCATAGTCCAGCGGATAGCTGTGGTCGAACACGAGAGAGGCCGTATTGGCCGGGGCAGTCTTGTTCTGCCCGCAGCCCGCAAGGGTGAGGGCGGCGGCAGGCAGGGCTTTCAGGAAATTGCGGCGTTTCATCGTCACTTTGCCTCGGTCAGGGATGCAGAGGCGAAGGTCAGCGTATACTCGATCTCGTGCGGGGTGCTCATGGCGACGGTATCGCCCACCACATCCAGCGGGGTGTCGAGAGCCGCGACGGGGATCTCGAAGGTAGAGTTGCCCTCGGTGTTGGTGGGCAGATACTTTTCGCCGTCCACCAGCATATAGTCGTAGTTGGGGCTGGACCAGACGATGGTGGCGGTCATCCTGCCGTCGGCCACGGTCAGAGCCGCAGGGCTTTCCACGGTGGCGCGGCCGGAGCCGCCCTCGAGGGTCACGTCGCAGGTGTAGGTGCCGTCGGCAGGTGCTTCCGCCGCAGCAGGCTGGGCGTTGGCGACACGGACGGTATGGTCGTACCACTTGCCCTTGGAGCCGAGGATGGCCAGCTGGAAGTCCTCGTCCAGAGCCTCCACCGGGATGTCGAAGCCGTAGACCTCATCGGACAGGCCGTCGGAGTAGGTGACGGTGTCGGTGGTGGGCTGGAGCCAGTCGGTCTCGTGGGCCTCGGCATCAGCGGCCATGCCGACGTAGAGGTTGACGATCTTCTTGGAGACGAGACTGACGTGGAAGGTCATCTGACCGTCCTTCACGGTCAGCGTTCCCTTGCCGTCGTTGGCCTCGTTGGCATGGAACATGGAGCTGTCGGTGTCAAAGTCGGCGGTGTAGACGCCGTCGGGCAGAGCAGCCTCTGCTGCCGGTTCGGAAGCTGCCTCGCTCACGGCAGAGGAGGCCGCCGCCTCGGAGGAAGCGGCAGAGCTGGCCGGGGTGCCGGATGCGCCGCAGCCGGTGAGAGAACCAGCCAGCACAGCGCCGGCCAGCAGAAGAGCAAATTTATGGTTCAGTTTCATGATGATATACCTCGAAGTATCTATTTTACAGAAAAGATTATAACACGCAATGGCCCGAATTCAAAGCAGGCCGAAAAAGAAATTGCCCGAAAAGGCACTCCTTTCCGGGCAATCATAAACTTATGCTCAGCCGTTCAGGGAATCGACAGCGGCCTTGGTGTGTGCGACGTAGAGCTGCTGGATGTCAGCGACCTCGCCCAGACCTGCGATCTGGCAATCGACAGAGTCGAATTCGCTGGAGGCCTCGAACTGGCTCTTCCAGGAATCCTCGTCGTCGCCAGCCATATCGTTGTTGGCATGGTCGCCTGCAACGACCATCAGGGGACGCAGGACGACCTTGGTGTAGCCGGCGGCCTTGACAGCCTCGATGACATTCTCGCAGGCAGTCTCCTCCGGCTCGCCCTCGACGGTGCCGATGAAGACGTTCTTGTAGCCCAGAGCGTTCATCTGAGACTGCATCTGGGTGTAGCTCACCTTTGCGGTGTGAGAGGTTCCGTGGCCCATGAAGACGAAGGCGGTGCCGTCCTTAGCAGCGGCGTCCAGACTGTCGAAACCGGCGGTCTTGACGGCCTCGGCGGTGATGGCCTTGGCGACAGCTTCCTTGTCGGCGTTGATGACGGTGGCATCGCTGCCCACCTCGCCCAGCAGAGGCTCGGCGATGGCGACGGACTCGAACTGATCGCGGTAGCTGTCCACCATCTCCATCATCTCGTCGTACTCCGCGCCATGCATCAGGTGGGTGGGCTGGACGACCAGATCCTTCACGCCGTTGGCAACAGCGCGCTCCAGAGCCTGCTCCATGTTGTCGATCTTCTCGCCGTCACGGGCCTGGACATGGTTGATGATGATCTGTGCGGTGAAGGCGCGGCGGACAGACCAGTCGGGATATGCGGCCTGGATGGCGTCCTCGATGCCCTTGATGTCCGCTGCGCGGCTGTCGTTGAAGGAGGTGCCGAAGCTGACGACCAGGATCTCCTTGTCGCCGATGTTGTCCTGGTTGCGGGCGTCGTCCTTAGAGGCGTCGCCGGTGTCGCGGCCAAAGTACTCGGGGCTTGCCTCTTCACCCTCGACCAGCTCCTTCTGAGCGTCGGTCAGAGCGTCCCATGCTGCCTTTGCAGCCTCACACTGAGCGTCGGTGTTCTCGTTGCGCTCCTGCACATAGATGGCGTCGATGAGGTCTGCCACGTTCTTTGCTACCATTTCATCGGCCTCCTCGCTGCTCACTTCGCTGGCGGCGGCAGAGCTTGCGGCGGTGCTGCTGGCGGCAGTGGAAGAAGATGCACCGCAGCCGGTGAGGACACCGGCACACAGGGCCAGTGCGGCGGCAGCGGCGGTGACGCGCTGCCAGTTCTTGTTGGTTGCCTTACGCATTGTTTGAGTCCTTTCTGTTGTGTGGAATGTACGTTTCCGATAGAAAGGGTACGAAACGGGGGCCAGCTCAAACGAAAAAAGAGCCTTTTCACCGCGCGGAAGGCACAGCAAAAAGACCCTTTGAATGTTCGGGCTTTTTGGTACGACCAATTCCTCGTGATCCGGAGCCGGACGCTCCTGTACCAACAGCGGGCAGGTTTCCTGACTGAAAGCTCACCGCCCGCTGCCGCCTTCCCAGAGGCAAAGCCTCCAGTGACCGGCGCTGAGCGCCAAGGCAGCGGACTCCCTTATCACAGTGACGAGATCGCGCGGGACTCGCACCCGCTTCCCTTTTACCCTCCCGGCCGGGGACGAAGCTCCGGCGGCAGGCACCTGCTGTTTTCTATTCAGACGAGGTGAAGTATACCACACTCCGCCCTAAAATGCAATATCTCAGCCCTCCTGCGGCACGGTCCAGACCATGCCCAGCGCTTCGAGCTTTGCGATGCGCTCCGCCGTCAGCTTTTTCTCGGCACAGGCGTAGTTTTCGCGCATCCGGCGGACCCAGTCGCCGAGGCAGAAGCCGTCTTCGGTCTTATAGTTCACCGGCACCAGCAGATCGCCGTGGGCGGCGCAGTACTCTTCGGCACGGCGGAACGCCCCGGCCCACTTGGCCTCCCGGGCGTCCCACTGCATCCCGATGGCATCCAGCAGAGCGATATGCTCCGGCGTCACCTGGAACGAGCCGGGCCGGGCCTTGCGGGCAGCCCGGAGGTTCGAGATCCAGACGCCCAGACGGAAGCCGTTCTCGTCCACGTATCCGGCAGGCACGAGGAGGCTGCCCTTCTTCTCGGCGTAGAGCCTGGCGCTCTGGTAGTTGTCCAGCCAGTTCTGCTCCCGCACGCTGCACGCGGGCGGCACCGGGGCGCTGAGGCGTCGGCCTTTTTCGCCCTTGAACAGCTCTTTCAGGGCCGCGCGGCGCTCGGCGGAGAGCTTTTTTTTGCCCTCCCGCAGCATCTGCTTCTGACGGGACAGCCAGCTGCCCAGCCAGATGCCGTCCTCCGTCCGGTACTGGGCCGGAACGGCCAGACTGCCGTGCTCCTTTTTGTATTCCGCGGCCAGCTCGTAGCGGTGCTGCCACGAGTCGGTCTTTTCCCAGTTCATGCCCAGCTCGTCCAGCAGGGCTTTCCGCTCCGGCGTCACCCGGGCGCTGCTGCGCTCGGGGTTCTGCCATGCGTACCGCTGGCGGGACACCCACTTGCCCAGCAGGATGCCGTCTTCGTCGATGTACTCGGTGGGGACGTCGAGGTTCCCGTGGGCGGCGTGGTACTTCACAGCGGCCTCGTAGGCGGTCTGCCACTTGCGGTCGTTCCGGTTCGTCCAGTCCACTCCCAGCGCTTCCAGCTTTTCGATCTGGGCGTCGGTCAGCACACCTTCTTTATAAGCGGCACGCTGACTGCCCAGCCAGACGCCCAGCGCCATGCCGTCCGGCGTGACATACTTGACGGGAATTTCCAGCGTGTGATTTTCCAGATAATACTGGACGGCGGCGGCATAGCTCTTCTCCCAGAGGATGCTGCCGGTGTCCCACACCATGCCCAGTGCCTCGAGGCGCTCGACGCGGTCTGACGGCAGGTTCCCGCTCAGATAGCGCTGGCGGTTGTAGACGATCCACTCGCCCAGTGCAAAGCCGTCCTTATCCCTATAATGGACCGGCACCAGCAGGTCGCTGTGGCTGCCGCGGTACCTCTGGGCCGAAGCGCAGCCGTTCTCCCACGCCAGCTCGAGCCGCTTTTTCCAGTTCATGCCGATTTTGTCCAGCCGGGCGGCCTGCTCGGCGGTGAGACGCCCCTTTTTCTTTCCGGCCCGGACAAGGCGCTGGTTTTCCAGCCAGCGGCCCACGGCCACGCCCCCAAAGCGGTAGGAGCGAGGCACGTCCAGCGTCTTTCCCTCTGCCGTCATCTGCTTTGCGGCGGCATAATAGCGCTCCCAGTCGGAGTCCAGCGCGCGGCGGAGCTGCCGGTAAGCCCGGCGGCAGGCAGAGAGAGGCTCTTCCAGCGGGAAAGCTTCTGCCCCCGCCGCGCTGCACTCCTTCCGCAGCTGCTGCACACAGGTCAGCGCCTCAAAGGCCGCGCTCAGCTCTGCCACCGGCACACTGCCGCAGGCTGCAAGGGCGCGTGCCAGCATCTGCCGGTATGCGGCCGGTCCAGCGCTGCGGCGCACCAGCACCACGCCCGAGATCCCGGCCAGAGGTGACTGCACCGCCGGGCCGTTGGCACAGACCAGCAGCCGGAGGGTGGCCGCTTCATCGGCCGCAAAGCCTTCTGCATCCTTATAAATATGTGTTCCTGCACCAAACAGCTTCTCGGTCTGCTCTGCGGTCTGTGCCGCCGCTGCATCATCCTCGCAGAGGACGAGGCAGCGTCCGGCAGCATCCGGGAGCCACTGCGCCAGCAGCTGTTCCACCGGCGGAAGCTTTTCTACGGCAAGGCTCAGAGCCTGATATTTCTCGGCGTTTGGGTCAGGGCAGCTCGGCAGATGGAGGTTCTTCACCTCAGCACGGAGGCGGGCCATCGCATCTTCCAGCGGCCAGAGCAGAGCCGTATAGGAGGCCGGCATGGGCAGCAGGCCCTCGGCCATCGCCCCGCCCAGCGCCAGCGGCTCCACGATGGCGTCGGCCAGCATCTCCTCGGCGGCGCGGCAGCTGTCGCCCGGGGCGTCCGGCTCCCCCAAAGCCAACAGCTTTGCCCCCGGACAGAGGCGGAACAGGGGCTGGACACAGTCGGTCCAGTCCTTTGCGCTCATCTCCCTCCAGCCGTCCAGTACCAGCAGGCCGGGCCGGAACTCAGCCAGCGCCACCCAGCCCAGCGCATTCTGCACGGCCAGCTGCTCGCAGCTCATCAGCCGCACCCGGCCGCCCAGCGTCCGGCCCAGCCGCTTTGTCAGGGCGCGGCGCAGCTCCAGACGGGCAGCGCAGGACACCACCCAGAGCACGCGCATCTCGGGGTGGGCGTCCAGCAGCTCCCACACGATGCAGCCTTTGCCCGTACCCGCCGGGCGCACCAGCGCAGCACAGTTTTTCTGCTGCAGTCCAGCCTCCGCTGCACGGCAGGCTGTTTTATTTGAATCATCTACCAAAATCGACATATCTTATCCTTTCTGCCCCTTCCGAGGGTTCAGAAATTCGCTTTTTCTGCAAAAAAGAAACGCGCCTGCGCAAAGCTGGCTTTCCTGCCTGCGCTGCGCCTGCGTTTTTCTGCAAAAATGTTACTTTCATGCTCTATTTTTATCATAAAAGTTTATTTCTTGTCAAGATGATTTGCGTAGATTTTTCCAAATAATTTTACATTCCCTTTTTCCGGAAATTCCGGGACCGTTCCCTGCTGCCCGTTGACGGCGGAGACAGTTGGTGGTAGACTTTTTTCATCGGCTCCCCTTTTGGCGGGAGACTCCCCTATTTATGATATGTGAGGTAATCGATATGAACATCATCCGCACCGAAAAAGCTCCCGGCGCCATCGGCCCCTACTCTCAGGGCTACACCGTGGGCGGTCTCGTCTTCACCTCCGGCCAGATCCCGGTAGACCCCGCCACCGGCGCAGTCGCCGAGGGCATCGCCGCACAGGCTGACCAGAGCTGCCGCAATGTGGGCGCTATCCTCGAAGCTGCCGGCGTAGGCTTTGACAAGGTGGTCAAGACCACCTGCTTCCTGGCCGACATCGCCGACTTTGCCGCTTTCAACGAGGTGTACGCCAAGTATTTCACCTCCAAGCCCGCCCGCAGCTGCGTGGCCGTGAAAGACCTGCCCAAGGGCGTGCTCTGCGAGATCGAAGCCATCGCTGAGGCCTAAGCCGCCTTTTCAGCACAAAGAGGGGCCGTCTGCACTCCATTCCGGGTGCGGACGGCCCCTCTTGTCTGTCTTCGATTCCAGTTTTTCATGCTGACTCGCTTTCTTAGCCGGAGAAATTGACTTCGTTTTTCGCTTTTGTTACAATAGAATCAAACTGTTATAAAAGATTTCCGGTCAAATTTGAAAGAGAGGTCCCTGCCCATGTCCAATTCCCGTGTTGAAAGCCACAGCCGCGCCGAATTGCGCAACAGGATCATCAGCACAGCCACCCTGCTCGAGATCCTGTTGTCCGGCCTCGTCCTTATCGGCCTGCTGCTGTCGATGGTGCCGCTGCTGCAGTGGATGCCCGGCCTGCTGTTCGACGGCAACGATGCCGAGGTGAGCATCTTCTTACAGCGGGCGCTGGACATCGTCATCGGCATTGAGTTTATCAAGATGCTGGCCAAGCACAGCCCCGGTTCCAGCCTCGAAGTGCTGCTCTACGCCATCGCCCGCCACATGGTGGTGGGTCACGAATCCGCCCTGGAGAACCTGCTGAGCGTGGGCGCCATCGCCCTCATCTTCATCGTGCGGAAGTTCTTCTTCGTGCCGGCCTTCGGCGCTCACCTGCCCGACGGCCACCCCGCACCCGACCTCACCCCTTCCCAGAGCGGCATCCCGGAAGATGAATTTGCTGCCCGACTGCGCAAACACCTCAGCCGTAAGTCTGCTGAACGGGAAGAGACCATTGCCATCGAAGACCCCGCGTATGAGGACAACACCGATACCCTCTTGGAGACCGACGCGAAATAACTTCTGCCAAACAGCAAAATGCCCCGCAGGACGCTCGTCGAGAGCTGCCTGCGGGGCATCTTTTTATGCTTAGTTGCTCTTGTGCTTCTGGCCGAAACGGTACTCCTTGCCGTCCCGGATGCGCTGGATGTTGGAACGGTGCATCCAGATGACCATGCCGCCCATGATAGCAGCGCCGACGGTGCAGACCACCACGTCCCGGGTCGGCAGGCCGCGCATGAGGCTGTACACCAGCGTCAGCACCGGGTAGGCCGCGGCCATGGTGATGCTGCCCAGCGACACCATGCCGGTGGGGACCAGGCAGACGAGGAAGATGACCGCCAGCACCGGCAACAGCACCGGCTGGACTGCCAGAATGGCACCGGCAGCCACCAGCACGCCCTTGCCGCCCTTGAAGCCGAAGTAGATGGGCTTGGAGTGGCCCACCACGGCGAGGATGGCGGCGAGGTAGACGCCCAGATAGGGCGAGACGGCAGCGTCAGCGGGCAGATGACCGAACAGCCACCGGCCAAGGCAGACGGCCACGACGCCCTTGAGCACATCGCCCACCGCCGTGAGGGCAGCGGCCTTCTTACCGAAGGTGCGCAGCATATTGGTCATACCGGCAGCGCCCGAGCCGTGGGTGCGGACGTCGTCATGGTACAGGTATTTGCTGACGAGGATGCCGGTGTCCACGCTGCCCAGCAGATAGGCTTCGGCAGCGACCGCCAGCACAATGAGAAATGCGGTCATAGAACCAGTCTCCCTTCCTTATACGTCCTTCGCGCCCACCTCGCCGGAGCCGCGCTCACGCACGACAAGGCGGATGGGGGTGTGCTCCAGGCCGAAGTTCTCGCGGATCTGGTTGATGATATACCGCTGATAGCTGAAGTGGAACAGGTGCTTTGCGTTGACGAAGGCCACGAACGTCGGAGGCCGGGTGGAAGCCTGGGTCAGGTAGAAGATCTTCAGGCGGCGGCCCTTGTCGCTGGGCGGCTGCATCCGGGCGGTGGCGCGGGCCAGCATCTCATTCAGCACACCGGTGGGTACGCGGGCGCCGTTCTGGCTGTCCACGTCGCGGATGAGCTGCATCAGCTTGTTGACGTTGTAGCCGGTCTGGGCCGAGATGAAGATGATGGGAGCGTAGCCCATGAAGCTGAAGCACTCGGCATAGCCCCGGCGCTGCAGTTCCATGGTGTTGGTCTCCTTGCCCTCCACGGCGTCCCACTTGTTGACGACGATGATGCAGGCTTTGCCCTGGTCGTGGGCATAACCGGCCACCTTGCTGTCCTGCTCGGTGAAGCCGACGGTGGCGTCCACGAGGATGAGGGCCACGCGGCTGCGCTCGACGGCGGCCAGTGCGCGGACGACCATGTAGCGCTCGAGGCCGTCGGTGATGTTGCTGCGCTTGCGCAGACCGGCGGTATCGGTGAAGATGAACTTGCCGTAAGCGTTATCCACGGGGGTGTCGATGGCGTCGCGGGTGGTGCCGGCCTCGTTGGCCACGATCATGCGGTTCTCACCGAGGATGCGGTTGGTCAGGCTGGACTTGCCCACGTTGGGGCGGCCGATGATGGCGACGGGGATGCGGTCTTCCTCCACGACGGTCTCACTGAAATCGAGGTGGGCGCAGACGGCGTCCAGCAGGTCGCCGGTTCCATGGCCGTGGACGGACGAGATGGGCATGACTTCGTCGAAGCCGAGGTTATAGAACTCGTAGAGTTCCATGGGGGTCTCGCCCACGTTGTCGCATTTGTTGACAGCGAGGATGATGGGCTTGTGGCTGCGGCGCAGCATATGGGCCACGTCCTCGTCGGCGGCGGTCAGGCCGTTGCGCACGTCCACCACCATGATGATGCAGTCGGCGGTATCGATGGCGATCTGGGCCTGCTCGCGCATGTGGGCCAGAATGCCCTCGGTGGCCTTGGGCTCAATGCCGCCGGTATCCACCAGCAGGAACTCGTGGCCGCTCCACTCGCAGTTGGCGAAGATGCGGTCGCGGGTGATGCCCGGGGTATCCTCCACGATGGCCAGACGCTGGCCGCAGAGCTTATTGAACAGGGTGGACTTGCCCACGTTGGGGCGGCCCACCACAGCAACGATCGGTTTGCTCATAGGGGGTTCCTCCTTTCACAAAAGGGGTAAAATTACGGTCTTCTCCGGCGGGCGATATGCAGGCCGCTGCGCAGCAGGGCCTTGGCCTCGTCGCCGCCGCCGGTGGGCAGGACTTCCACCTTTACGCCGAGCCGCTGGCCCAGCTGCTCGATGGTCATATCATCGAGGAAGGTGTCCTTCTCCTCCCGCAGCATCACGGCAGGCACGCCCAAGGTGCCGCTGGACAGCCGGCCCTCGCACTGAGCGATGATGTCGGTCGCCGTGACGAGGCCCGCCACGCCGACGTTGCCGCCGAAGAAGTTGTTTTTGATGGGATGCACTTTTACTTCTATCATGGGGTACTGGCGGTGGAGCTCGTCCATCATCTCGGTGATGAGGGGCGCGGCCATGGTGCCGGTGACGACATCCATCTTTTTGGTGCCATAGATGCGGTGGGGCTTTTCCAGCTCGGCCAGAAATTCCTCCCGGAAGAGGCTCATCATGCCCACGCCGTTTTCCAGCTGGTCGTAGTCCTCATAGAACTCCGGCTCCGGGATGGGGCGGCCGGCCTTGAGGTACCACTCATCGCTGGGGTAGATGATGCGCTTGCCGTGGCGGCGCTTGCACTCGTCGCCGAACTCTTCCATGATGTCGATGACGGCGGCGCTGGTCTCGGCGTCGTAGGGCGTCTGCTTGAAGAGGTTCTGGCGGTAGTCCGTCACGCCGCAGGGGACTGCCGCCACGCTCTGCACCATCGGGGTCAGCTCCAGCAGGTCGGTGAGGGTGCGGCGGAGCTCGTCGCCGTCGTTGATGCCCCGGCAGAGCACCAGCTGGCAGTTGACGGCGATGCCGCCCTCCACCAGGCGGGGCAGGTACTTCAGCACCTCGCCGCCCCGTTTATTCGCCAGCATCCGCACCCGGAGCTGGGGATTGGTGGTGTGGACCGAGATGTTGATGGGCGAGATATGCATCTTGATGATGCGGTCGATCTCGTGGTCCTGCATGTTGGTCATGGTGATATAGTTGCCGAACAAAAAGGACAGGCGCTCGTCGTCGTCCTTGAAGTAAAGGCTCTCACGCATTCCCGGGGGCAGCTGGTCGATGAAGCAGAACATGCAGTGGTTGGAGCAGGAGTGCTTCTGGTCGCCCAGATAGGTGGAAAAGTCGCAGCCGAAGGGGCCGCGCTCTTCCCGCCGGACGTCCCACTCCCGGATGCCGTCCGCCACCTTTGCTTTGAGGTGGAAGCTCTTGCTGTCGGTATAAAAATCATAGTCCAGCGTGTCGTTCAGCTCGTTGCCGTCCACGCTCAGCAGCTCGTCGCCGCCGGCGAGGCCGAGGGCTTCCGCCTCGCTGCCCGCGTCCACGCGGTCGATTTTAATAGACACTTTCACTTCACCTGCTTTCCGATAGGTTCGCCTTTGTACAACCTCTCAGTCGGGCTTGCGCCCGCCAGCTCCCCTAGTAGGGGAGCCTCTGGCGTATCCAGCAAGCTTCATCCGTTCCATAAACAGCAAGAAGGGGAAGGCATTGCGCCCTCCCCTTCTGTACATAACACCAATGTGCCACCAATTCTGCGCAAATTAGCCCTTCTTGATGACTTCCTCGCCCTTGTAGTAACCGCAGTTGCCACATGCCTGGTGGGGGAGCTTCAGAGAGCCGCAGTTGCTGCACTTGACCAGTGCGGGGGCCTCCAGCTTCCAAACATTGCTGCGACGCTTGTCGCGGCGGGCCTTGGAAAGATGTCTCTTAGGTACTGCCATATTTTTGCACCTCCTTGATGGGTTTCTCAGTTCAGCAGTGATTTGAGTATCGCTAGCCTTGCGTCTGCGGGTTCGGCCTCAGCTTCTGCCGGAGGGCAGGTACATTCGGCCATCTTCTTCCCGCACCGGGGACACAAGCCCGGGCAGTCAGCGCTGCAAAGCAGCACCGTCGGTATCTGGAACATAAATTCCTGACAGAGCCATTCATCCACATCCAGATGTCCTTTTTCGTTGAGGGGCAGGTCGAAATCCGGGTCATCCAGATCGCGCTCCCTGACCGTCCACTCTGCTTGCACCGTCTCTTCCCGTTCGACGGGGTCGAGGCAGCGGGCGCACTCTCCGTGCACCAATGCGTTTGCCCGCAGCGTCATCCGGATCTCCTCGCCATCCGGCACCGCCTCAAAGCGGGCCGTCACAGGCTGCTCGATCCTTGCACCGGCAAAATCCTTTGCAGACAAATCACACTGAAACTCTGCGGCGTAAGGCTTCGTGCCGGATACGATAAACTTTCTCAGGTCAAATTGCATAGTACACCTCATAAAAGGCTGCTTTGTTAGTATAGCGCCAACACAGCCCTTTGTCAACACCAAAACAGGCAGAAAACCGAAAAAATTTCAAATTCTCCGGTTTCCTGCCTGTCTGGGATGCTTCAAATCAGAAATTTCAGAGTTATGTTACAGGTACTTCTTCACATCGTGGGGCAGAGCAGCCTCATCAGCGCTGACAGTGACGGTGACCTTGATGGAGTCGCCGGCGGCGGCAGCGATCTCGTCCAGAACGACGCCCAGACGGTTGATGTCGTGATCCAGCACCTTCAGGATGCCGTCGATGTACAGGTCAGTGATGTCATAATTGCTTGCCAGCAGGCCGGCCACGAAGCCGTACAGCATCTCGCCGCCGGCGATCTTGTACTCGTCCAGGTCGATGAGACGGGCGGCGTTGGGGACCTCATAGGTCAGCTTCATGCCCTTCTCGACGACAACGACGTTGCCCTTGGAGGTCTTGACCGAATCATTGATCATGTCGATCATAGCCTTGGTCTTACCGGAGCCTTTGGTGCCAACAATCAGTTTAATCATAGTTCTGTCCTCCTGTATTTTCCACGCCTCACGGCGGGAGATCGTTTTTTGTTCCGCTTGCTCTTACTTCAGCTTCGCTTCCAGCTCGGCGGTCAGGTTCTCGTAACCCGGCTTGCCCAGCAGAGCGAACATGTTCTTCTTATAGCTCTCGACGCCCGGCTGGTTGAAGGGGTTGACGCTCAGCAGGTAGCCGCTGCAGGCGCAGGCACGCCAGAAGAAGTAGATGAGGTAGCCCACATTATAAGCGGACAGGTCGTCCACCTCGATGACCACCTCCGGCACGCCGCCGTCGGTGTGGGCGAGGATGGTGCCTTCCATGGCCTTGCGGTTGACCACGCTCATGTTCTGGTCAGCCAGGAAGTTCAGGCCGTCGAAGTTGCCCTCCAGCTTGTCGATGAAGAGGTCCTGTGCGGGCTTCTTGACGTCCACGATGGTCTCGAACATGGTGCGGGAGCCTTCCTGGATGAATTGGCCCATGGAGTGCAGGTCGGTGGAGAAGATGCAGCTTGCGGGGAACAGACCCTTGTTGTCCTTGCCCTCGCTCTCACCGAACAGCTGCTTGTACCACTCGTTCATGAGGGTGAAGTTCGGCTCATAGCACTCGAGGATCTCGATGCTCTTGCCCTTGCGGTACAGGATGTTGCGGATAGCAGCATACTTGTAGGCGTCGTTGTCGGGGCTGAGCACGGAGAAGCGCTCCATCGCGTCGGCTGCACCCTTCATGACGTCGTCGATGCTGATGCCGGCAGCAGCGATGGGCAGCAGACCCACAGCGGAAAGGACGGAGTAGCGGCCGCCGACATCGTCGGGGACGACGAAGGTGGGCCAGCCCTGGGCGTCAGCCAGCTGCTTGAGGGTACCCTTGGCGCGGTCGGTGGTGGCGTAGATGCGCTTGTTGGCTTCTTCCACGCCCATCTCGTCTTCCAGCAGCCTGCGCAGCACACGGAAGGCCAGAGAGGTCTCGGTGGTGGTGCCGGACTTGGAGATGACGTTGATGGAGAAGCGCTTGCCCTTGCACAGCGCGATGATGTCATTCAGATAGGTGGGGCTGATGCTGTTGCCGCAGAAGTAGATCTTCAGGCCGTTGTCCAGCTCGTTGTGGTACATACCCTTGACGGCCTCGATGACGGCACGTGCGCCCAGATAGCTGCCGCCGATGCCGGCGACCACCAGAACGTCGGAATCCTCACGGATCTTGGCAGCAGCTGCCTTGATGCGCTCGAACTCTTCCTTATCATAATCACGGGGCAGATACATCCAGCCCAGGAAGTCGCTGCCGGGGCCGTTCTTGGCTTCCAGCGTCTTGTGCGCGGCCTCTACCTGGGGGTAGATGGCCTTGTATTCCTCTTCGTTGATGAAACTGGAGAGGTGCTTTGTATTCAGAGCGAGACTCATTCTATCAAAACCTCCAAAACATTTTACGGGCTCTTTGCCCGGCGAGGGTTTTTCTTGGTATAAGTGTACCGTTCCCGCCGGGCAAAGTCAAGGCCAAAATCCTCGCTTTTCATACAATTTTAATAGTGTTGTTTTGTATGCTCTTACATCTTTTATACAAACGTCCAAGCCATTCTTTGCCCTCGCTGACCGTTTTTGACCGGTAGTGCGCAGTTTTCGGTCATGCCGCGCCGGTGAGGCTCTGCCACAGCAGGCCGATGGCATCCCGGACGGTCATTCTCGGCGCATCGGCGGCAGCACGCACTTCGTACTCTTCCAGAAGTGCTTCGCCCTGATAGACGGCGGCTTTGCCCAGCGTCTGGCCCTGCTCCACCGGGGCTTCCAGCTCCTCGGGCAGGGTCAGCTCGGTATGCAGGGCCGATCCGCTCCCCTTCTCCACCAGCACCGTCTCCGGCAGGGCCGAGTAATCCAGCGGGACGCTGCCTGCCGCGCTGCCTTTGACCGTGATCTGGAGCGGCTGTGCCTCGAGTTTTGGCAGCGGCGCGGCCTCATAGGCCCCGAAACCGTAGTCCAGCAGGGTCGTGGCGGCGTCGAAGCGGTCGGCGCTGGACGGTGCGCCCAAGATCACCGCGATGAGGGAGAGGCCGTTCCGGGTGGCGCTGGCCGAGATGCAGATGCCCGCGCCGCCGGTGGTGCCGGTTTTGAGGCCGGTGATCCCCTCATACCGGCGGAGAAGCTTATTCGTATTGATCAGCTGGGTCGCCCCGCCCCGGAGGGTATCCGTCCAGATGCCGGTGTAGTGCAGTACCTCGGGGCAGGTGTTCAGGATGGTGCGGCTCATGGCGGCCACATCCCGGGCTGTGGAGAGATGGCCTTCGGCGTCCAGCCCGCAGGCGTTGCGGAAAGATGTCTGCTCCATTCCCAGCGAGGCGGCCCGGGCATTCATCTGCTCCACGAAGGCCGGCTCACTGCCGCCCACCAGCTCGGCCACGGCCACTGCCGCGTCGTTGGCAGAGGAAACGCAGATGGCCTTTATCATCTCGTCCAATGTAAAGTGCTCCCCCGGCTCCAGCCAAATCTGACTGCCGCCCATGTGGTAGGCGTGCTCACTCACCGGCACCGGCGTCTCCATAGTCAGCCGCCCGTCGTGGACAGCCTCGAAAGCAAGCAGCAGGGTCATCACCTTGGTGATGGAGGCGATGGGGACCCGCTCGTCGGCGTTCTTCTCGTAGAGGACCCGTCCGCTCCCCTGCTCAATGAGGATGGCAGCGCGGCAGTTGAGGTCGAGCTGAGGCGCGGCGGCTGCAGTCGGCAGCAAAATTCCTTCCGCCGCTTCCTCGACGTCGGCGCTGACGGCCCGCTCTTCCGGGTGCATGACAGCCCGCAGGCCCACGCCCTCCGCCGTCCCAAGGGCCAGTGCAAACAGCCAGAAGCAGAGCACGGCTGCGCAGAGCACCGCAAAATTCTTTCGTTCCATCCCTTGTCCCTCCCCGCAATGTCTGTCTGATTGCATTCTATGCAAAAAAAGAGGCCGGAATGCTCTTTTCTCCCCGGGAAAAATCTGCTATAATAGGATGGTTTATTATAAGGTAATAACCTCTCAGTCTGCTTCGCAGCCAGCTCCCCTGTCAGGGGAGCCAAATCGGAGAGGTTTTGGAAAGGACACCCCATGCGAGTTTGTTTTTATACCCTTGGCTGCAAGGTCAACTTAAACGAGACCGGTGCGCTGGAACAGATGTTCCGCTCCGCCGGTTTCACCATCGTGCCGGAGGGCGAAGAGGCCGACGTCTTTGTGGTGAACAGCTGCACCGTCACCAACTTCGGCGACCAGAAGAGCCGCAAGTGGCTCCGCCGGGCCAAGCGCGAGAACCCCGGCGCCGTCACCGTCCTCACCGGCTGCTACCCGCAGGCTTTCCCCGAGGAAGCGGCCCAGTTCATGGAGGCCGACCTGGTCTGCGGCAACGGCGACCGGAAAGCCATCCTCGACAACGTGCTCAAGCTGCTGGACGGCCACGAGCGCATCGTCGCCATCGCCCCCCACGCGAAGGGCGAGCGGTTCGAGGAACTGCCGGTGGAGCGGTTCGAGACCCACACCCGCGCCTTTATCAAAGTAGAGGACGGCTGCAACCGTCAGTGCGCCTACTGCGTCATCCCCCGCGCCCGCGGCCCGGTGCGCAGCCGCTCGGAAGAGAGCATCCTCGCCGAGCTGCGCCAGCTGGCCGCTTCCGGCTACCGGGAAGTGGTGCTCAGCGCCATCTCCCTGCCCAGCTACGGCCTCGACACCGGCACCAACCTTGTGGAGCTGGTGGAGAAGTGCGCCCGGGTGGAGGGCATCGAGCGTATCCGGCTGGGCAGCCTTGACCCCGATATGCTGACCCCCGAGTACATCACCCGGCTGGCGGCAGTGGACAAGCTCTGCCCCCAGTACCACCTGAGCCTGCAGAGCGGCTGCAGCGCCACCCTGCGCCGGATGCGCCGCGTCTATACCGCCGAGCAGTACGCCGAAGTGGTCCGCCAGCTCCGCGCCGCCTACGGCGACCGCCCGGTCAGCTTCACCACCGACTGCATCTGCGGCTTCCCTGGCGAGACGGAGGAAGATTTCCGGGAGAGCTGCGCGTTCCTGAAGGAGATCGGCTTCCTGAAAGTCCACGTCTTCCCCTACTCCCGCCGCAGCGGCACCCCCGCCTACGACTTCCCCGACCAGGTCCATGAGCGCGAAAAGCAGGCCCGCAGCCGGGAGATGAACGCCATCGCCGAGGACATCCGCCGCGAGGTGCTGGCCGGCTGCGAGGGCAGCGAGGACGACGTTCTGCTGGAGACTCCCCTCTCCGGCACCCTCTTCACCGGCTACACCCGGCTGTATGTTCCCGTCGTGGTCTCGGCCCCGGGCCATAAGAGCGGCGAGATCGTCCATGTCCGGCTGAGCAGCTACGACGGCGAGCGTGTCCGGGCCGAGATGGTGTAATCTTAGCCGTTTCTTTGCCGTTTTGTACAAATCCATTTGTTCGCATTTGTGCAAGATATATCAGTTGTGAATTTCATAACAAATTTTAGGCTTTTCCCTTTTCTTCCCGAAGGGTTTATGCTACAATAAAAGTGGATTATTCGGGGCATCCGGCTGTTTGCAGCAGCCCAGTATCAAAGGCCCCGGAGAAAAGCCGCGTCAGAGCGGTTTTTTGTTCTGTTGTTTCAAAGCAAGGAGAGATTGGAATGAGTTTCAGAGGAATCAACACGACGGTCATCCAGATCCGCCGCCAGGTCTTTACCGAGGTGGCACGGATGGCCTACGCCAACGTCAAGGGCGAGCAGGCCAACCACCTGATGCGCAAGATCCCTTACACCATCATCCCCGGTGAGGAAGGCAAGCTCCGCAAGGACATCTTCCTCGAGCGCGCCATCGTCGAGGAGCGCGTTCGTCTGGCCATGGGCCTGCCCACCCGCCGCATGGACGAGCACAACAGCGTCGTCTCCGGTCTGGAGGACGCTTCCATCGCCGATAAGTATTATGACCCCCCGCTGGTGAACGTCATCAAGTTTGCCTGCAACCGCTGCCCCGAGAAGCTGGTCAAGGTCTCCGACCTGTGCCAGGGTTGCCTCGCACACCCCTGTATGGAAGTCTGCCCCAAGAAGGCCATCACCTGGGAGAGCGGCCGTTCCATCATCGACCAGGAAAAGTGCATCAAGTGCGGCCGCTGCGTCGGCGTCTGCCCCTACAACGCCATCGTCAAAACCGAGCGTCCCTGCGCCGCTGCCTGCGGCATGGGTGCCATCCACTCCGATGAGCTGGGCCGCGCCGAGATCGACTACAGCAAGTGCGTGTCCTGCGGCCAGTGTCTGGTCAACTGCCCCTTCGGTGCCATCGCCGACAAGGGCCAGATCTACCAGCTCATTCAGGGCTTCAACCGCGGCGACCGCATCTACGCCCTCGTCGCTCCCGCCTTCATCAACCAGTTCCCGGGCCTGGCCTCCACCGGCAAGCTCAAGGCTGCGCTGAAGGCTCTGGGCTTCTGCGATGTCGTGGAGGTCGCCATCGGTGCCGACCTGTGTACCGTGGATGAGGCTCACGACTTCCTGGAGGAGGTCCCCAACAAGCTGAACTTCATGGCTACTTCCTGCTGCCCGGCATGGAGCATGATGGCAAAGACCGCCTTCCCGGATCTTGCAAAGAACATCTCCATGACCATGACCCCCATGGTCTTTACCGCCCGCATGATGAAGCAGGCCGACCCCGAGGCCCGTATGTGCTTCATCGGACCCTGCGCCGCCAAGAAGCTGGAAGCTTCCCGCCGCACCGTCCGCTCTGATGTGGACTTCGTGCTGACCTTCGAGGAACTGGCCGGCATCATCGAGGCCAAGGACATCGACGTGGCCAACCTCGAAGTTGACCCCGATGAGATCGATCTGGTCCACGCTTCCAGCGCAGGCCGCGGCTTCGCACAGTCCGGCGGCGTCGCCAAGGCTGTCGCCGACAAGGTCAAGGAGTGGCACCCCGATATGGACGTCAAGATCGCGTCCGCACAGGGCCTCGCCGAGTGCAAGAAGCTGCTGATGCTGGCCAAGGCCGGCAAGTACAACGGCTACCTGCTGGAAGGTATGGGCTGCCCCGGCGGCTGCATCGGCGGTGCCGGCACCATCGCCGACCCCGCCCGCACCGCTGTCGCACTGAACAAGTACGTCAAGGAGGCTCCGTTCCAGGACCCCGAGCAGAGCCCCTTCATGACCAGCATCCACGTGCTGAAGGATGACCCCAACTTTGAGGTCTGAGTTTTCCTGACTTCTGCCGCTTCCCGTCCGCCGGGAGGCGGCTTTTTTTGTGTCTTCGGCAAAGTCTGCGTTTTTTCTTCCATAAGATGTGTCTTATGTGAAACATTTTTGTGAAAGCCTCACAAGCCGGATTGACTTTTTCTTCTGAATATGTTATTTTTGCGGTGACAAATCCCTTCGCGTTCCGTTTTGGAACGCACAGAGCCGCCTCTGCGGCTGGAAAGGTCGATTCTTGAATATGACGAAATCTTTGAAGCATATGGGCAGACGCACCGGGGCGGTCCTCGTCTCGCTGCTGCTGCTCCTGACGCTGGCGGTCAGTGCCAGTGCCGCCGCCGTCAAGATGACGGTGGGCGTCCGGTTCTGGCGGGAGTCCGGGGACAAGGAGTCGATGGCCGACAGTGCCGTGGACACCACCCGCGAAGCTACCCTTACCCGCCAGCCCAACGGCACCTTCACTCTCGAGCTTCCGGTCAAGCAGCTCTCTTCCATGAACATGACCGGCTGTCTCACCGGCATCGCCATCGGCGAGGTGAACTATGACGGCACTCTGAGCGGCGACCTGTCCGACGGCACCGCCGTGCTGACCCTCAAGAACCTGCCCGCCTCGGTGCTCACCGGCAGCGATTCCAGCAAAGCGCTGGCCGTGACCTGCAGCATCAGAATGGACACCATCCTTCTCGGCGACATCACTACCAGCGCAAAGATGTCCGTCTGGGTCGAGCGCTGAAAAGCCAAACAGCATAAAAAGCGCCCCGCAGCTCTGTTACGAGCTGCGGGGCGCTTGCGTTGTTTCAGAAAAGGTTTACTCAGCGATGATGCTCTTGCCGGTCATCTCTGCCGGGACGGGCAGGCCGATATAGGGCAGCATGGTGGGTGCGATGTCGGCCAGGCAGCCGCCCTCGCGCAGCTTCACATCGCCGCAGCCGATGGCCACGAAAGGCACGACGTTGGTAGTGTGGGCGGTGAACGGAGTGCCGTCGGGGTTCTTCATCTTCTCGGCGTTGCCGTGGTCAGCGGTCAGGAAAGCGCAGCCGCCAGCGTTCAGCACAGCGGTGACGACCTTCTCGACAGCAGCGTCCACAGCCTCAACGGCCTTGACAGCAGCCTCAAAAACGCCGGTGTGGCCGACCATATCGCAGTTTGCGAAGTTCAGGATGACCACGTCGTACTTGCCGCTCTCGATGCGCTTGACGCACTCGTCAGCGACCTCGGGGGCGCTCATCTCGGGCTTGAGGTCGTAGGTGGCGACCTTCGGGCTGGGGATGACACAGCGATCCTCGCCCTCGTAGGGAGCCTCAACACCGCCGTTGAAGAAGAAGGTGACATGAGCGTACTTCTCGGTCTCGGCGATACGCAGCTGGGTCTTGCCGTTCTCGGACAGGTACTGGCCCAGGACGTTCTTCAGCTCAACAGGAGGATAAGCGACCTCGCAGTTGGGCATGGTGGCGTCATACTCGGCCATGCAGACGTAGTGGACCTGCTTGCGGCCGCCGCGGCGCTCGAAGCCGGTGAAGGCGTCGTCGCAGAAGATGCGGGTCATCTGACGGGCGCGGTCGGGGCGGAAGTTCATGAAGATAACGGTGTCGCCGTCCTGCACACGGCCACCCTCGCAGGTGACGCAGGGCAGAACGAACTCGTCGGTCTTGTCGTCGGCGTAGGATGCCTCGATGGCCTCCTGCGCGTTGGCGGCGTGGTTGCCCTCGCCGTAGACGAAGGCAGCGTAAGCCTTCTCCTCGCGGTCCCAGTTGTTGTCGCGGTCCATGGCGTAGTAACGGCCGGAGACGCTGGCGATCTTGCCGATGCCCAGCTCATCCAGCTTGGCCTGCAGGTCGGCAAGGAAGCCCTTGCCGGAGTGGGGGTCGGTGTCGCGGCCATCGGTGATGCAGTGGAGGTAGACTTCCTTGGCCCCCATCTGCTTTGCCATTTCCAGCACACCGAACCAGTGGTCAGCGTGGCTGTGGACACCGCCGGTACCCACCAGACCCATCAGGTGGATCGCCTTGCCGGCGTCGATGGCAGCCTTCATGTTCTTGACGAGGACGGGATTCTTGAGCATCTCACCGTCGCGGATGGACTTGGTGATGAGGGTCAGCTGCTGGTAGACGATGCGGCCAGCACCCATATTGGTGTGACCCACCTCAGAGTTGCCCATCTGGCCGTCGGGCAGACCTACAGCCATGCCAGAAGCGTCGATGGTGGTCATAGGATATTTTGCCATCAGAGAATCAAGGAAAGGCTTCTTGGCTGCAGCCACGGCGTTGCCGTAGGTCTCGTTGGGGGTCCAGCCAAAGCCGTCCATGATGCAGAGCAGAACAGGTTTCTTGGACATAAAATAGGATCTCCTTTGAAAATTCAACAAACAGCGCCCGGCTCCCTGCCGGAAATGCGGCGCAGCCGGGCGCAGAGAGAACGATTTTTACCGCTCAGGGCTTAGCCCTTGGTGGCAGCGTTGACGATGACAGCAAAGTCAGGAGCCTTCAGGGAAGCACCGCCGATGAGGCCGCCGTCCACGTCCTTCTTGCTCAGCAGCTCCTCGCAGTTCTTGGCGTTCATGCTGCCGCCGTACTGGACGGTGGTAGCCTCGGCCACGGCTTCGCCGTAGACCTCGCCGATGACCTTGCGGATCTGAGCGCAGACTTCCTCAGCCTGATCGGCAGTCGCGGTCTTGCCGGTGCCGATGGCCCAGATGGGCTCGTAGGCGATGACGACGTTTGCCATCTGCTCAGCGGTGACATCGCGCAGGGCGATCTTGGTCTGCATCCGGACCAGCTCCTCGGTAACGCCCTCCTCACGCTGCTGCAGGCTCTCGCCCACGCAGATGATGACCTTCAGGCCGGCGTTCAGAGCGGCCAGAGCGCGCTTGTTGACGGTCTGGTCGGTCTCTGCGAAATACTGACGGCGCTCGGAGTGGCCGACGATGACGTACTCGACGCCCAGATCCACCAGCATATCCGCGCTGATCTCGCCGGTGAATGCGCCGGACTTCTCGAAGTGGACGTTCTCAGCACCCACATGGATGTTGGTACCCTTGGTCTTTGCCACAGCAGTGACCAGGTCGGTATAGGGAGTGCAGATGACGACCTCGCAGGATGCGTCCTTGACGGCGGGGATGAGCTCATCCACCAGAACAGCAGCCTCGGAGGCGGTCTTGTTCATCTTCCAGTTGCCAGCAATAATGGCCTTGCGCTTTGCCTTATCCATGATACGTTCTCCTTACCTTATTTACCTTTATAAATAAAAGATGCGGCGGCGAAACAGCCGCCGCACCGTTCATGATGCTGTGATGATTATGCGTTCTGGATGACTGCGATGCCGGGCAGCTCCTTGCCCTCCAGATACTCCAGAGAAGCGCCGCCGCCGGTAGAGATGTGGGTCATCTTGTCGCCCAGACCCATCTGCTGGACAGCTGCTGCGCTGTCGCCGCCGCCGATGACGGTGGTAGCGTCGCTCTCAGCCATAGCCTTGGCCACGGCCAGAGTGCCGGCAGCCAGAGTCGGGTTCTCAAAGACGCCCATGGGGCCGTTCCAGACGACGGTCTTGGAAGCCTTGACAGCGTCGGCGAAGAGCTTCATGGTCTCGGGGCCGATGTCGCAGCCTTCCTTGTCAGCCGGGATAGCGGTGACAGGGACGACGGTGGTCTCGACAGGAGCGTCGATGGGGTCGGGGAAGTTCTCGACGCAGGCGGTATCGACGGGCAGGAGCAGCTTGACGCCCTTCTCCTGAGCCTTTGCCATCATCTCCTTGCAGTAGTCCAGCTTGGAGTCATCGCACAGGCTCTTGCCGACCTCATAGCCCTGAGCCTTGATGAAGGTGTAGGCCATGCCGCCGCCGATGATGAGGGTATCGACCTTCTCCAGCAGGTTGGAGATGACGTTCAGCTTGTCAGCGACCTTTGCGCCGCCCAGAATGGCGGTGAAGGGACGGACGGGATCGTTCACGGCATTGCCGAGGTACTTGATCTCCTTCTCCATCAGGTAGCCGACAGCGGTGTCCTTGATATAGTCGGTGACGCCTGCGGTGGAGCAGTGTGCGCGGTGGCAGCTGCCGAAGGCATCGTCAACGTATGCGTCTGCCAGAGAAGCCAGATCCTGAGAGAACTCAGGCAGGTTCTTGGTCTCTTCCTTGCGGAAACGGGTGTTCTGCAGCAGGACGACGTCGCCGTTGTTCATGGCAGCGACAGCAGCCTTTGCGTTCTCGCCCACGACATTGTCGTCGTCAGCAAAGACAACGGTCTTGCCCAGCTTTGCGCTCAGAGCCACAGCAACGGGAGCGAGGCTGAACTTTGCCTCGGGGCCGTTCTTCGGCTTGCCCAGATGGCTGCACAGAATGACCTTCGCGCCGTCATTGACCAGCTTCTGGATGGTGGGCAGAGCCGCATTGATGCGGTTCTCGTTGGTGATGACACCGTCCTTCATGGGGACGTTGAAATCACAGCGGACAAGGACCTTCTTGCCGCAGTAGTTCTGATCGTCGATCGTCTTTTTACCTAAACCCATAGTGATTATTCTCCTCTCAATTCGTTCTTCGGAATCGAATTCGCTCACTCTCGGGGTCTTAGCCCCTATGACACTATTATAAACAAAATGTGTGTGTATTGCAAGGACGGGAGATGGATAATTTATTAACAAACTTTTCCCGTGATATTCGGGAATTGTGTCTATTTTGACAGTAGTCCGGCCCGGCTGCCAGAACGCCGCAGGCGGTCTCCCCTCCTGCGGCGCTTGAAACGATCCACTTTAATCCCGACGGAACAGGTCGCGGGTGTAGACCTTGTCCTGCGACACAAATGCAATAAACTGCGGTATTGACTTTAATTGTATCATGAAGCGGATGAGGTGGCAAGTATCGACAAACAAAAACACCCTTCCCCTGCGGCGTACCGCAGAAGGAAGGGTGTCAAACTCACGGATCAGGCTTCCCGCTTATTCAGCAGGGCACCTCAAGCACTTTTGAGCGTAGAGCTGTGATTAGCAGTTCTCAGCGAAGTACTTAATGGTACGGACCATCTGAGAGGTGTAGGAGTTCTCGTTGTCGTACCAGGACACGACCTGAACCTGATAGGTGTCGTCGTCGATCTTAGCGACCATGGTCTGGGTAGCGTCGAACAGAGAGCCGTAACGCATACCGATGACGTCGGAGGAGACGATCTGATCCTCGTTGTAGCCGAAGGACTCAGAAGTAGCAGCCTTCATAGCAGCGTTGATGGACTCCTTGGTGACGTCCTTGCCCTTGACGACTGCGACCAGCAGGGTGGTGGAGCCGGTGGGAACAGGCACACGCTGAGCAGAGCCGATCAGCTTGCCGTTCAGCTCGGGGATGACCAGGCCGATGGCCTTAGCAGCACCGGTGCTGTTGGGGACGATGTTCTGTGCGCCAGCACGAGCACGGCGCAGGTCGCCCTTGCGCTGAGGACCATCCAGGATCATCTGGTCGCCGGTGTAAGCATGAACGGTGGTCATGATGCCGGAGACGATGGGGTAGGTCTTGTTCAGGGTGTCGGCCATGGGAGCCAGGCAGTTGGTGGTGCAGGAAGCAGCGGAGATGACCTGATCCTCAGCGGTCAGGGTCTTCTCATTGACGGAGTAGACAATGGTCTTCAGGTCGTTGCCTGCGGGAGCAGAGATGACGACCTTCTTGGCGCCAGCCTGGATGTGAGCCATGCTCTTCTCCTTGCTGGTGTAGAAGCCGGTGCACTCCAGAACGACATCGACGTTCAGCTCGCCCCAGGGAGCGTCCTTTGCGTCCTTAACAGCGTAGATCTTGATCTCCTTGCCGTCCACGATGATGGAGTCCTCGGTAGCCTCGACGGTGTGCTTACCCTCACCGATCTTGCCGCAGAAGGAACCCTGAGCGGTATCGTACTTCAGCAGGTGAGCCAGCATCTTGGGGCTGGTCAGGTCGTTGATAGCGACGACCTCGTAACCCTCAGCATCAAACATCTGACGGAAAGCCAGACGGCCAATACGACCAAAACCATTGATAGCAACTCTAACAGCCATGTTAATAGTACCTCCTAAATGTTCTTACCCTGATTCGGATAATTCACGGTACTCTTATTTTAGACCAAAACGGCCAAACTTTCAAGTGCCTGCCAAAAAATTAACAAGTCGTTTTCATACTTTTTTGCTTTTGTACTATTTTCTCGGGGAATGGGGTGCTGTTTTGAGCAATTCAACCAAGCGGCTGCTGACGCATTTATGCATCCTGCGCAGTCCTTGTGCAGCGCACAGCGCTCAAGGCTCCCAAAGCGCCCACACAGCACAGCCCCAGCCGGAACAGCAGCGTCGGCGACAGCAGAGCCCCGCCGCCCTCCTGTACAAGGGTCTGCAGCACGGTGGGCAGCTCCCAGCACAGGCAGAGGGCAAACGCCGCCAGCCCGCCGGCGCAGAGGGTGCGCCCATCCGACGTGCCGGGCAGGTAGAGCGCCCGGGCCAGTGCCGAGAGGAACATCAGCCCCGCCAGCAGCTGCCAGACCATCGCCGTGGGAGCGACGCGGTGCCAGCTGGAGCTGTTCTCCATGAAGCGGGCCAGCACGCACCAGTAGAACACGGCGCTGCCCAGCACGGCGGGCGTCAGGCTGCGGGTGGGGATCTTCCAGTCCTTCCGCAGCCAGCTCAGGCCGAGACCGATCATCCAGAACGCGCACAGCGCCTCCAGCGCAGCCCGGATAAGCATTACCACGCTGCTCCCCATCCAGAGGATGCGCAGCACAGCAGCCTCTCCATAGCAGACGGCCGCCGCCAGTGCCACGACGCCGGAAGGCGTGCAGTGGCCCCGCAGCGCGCCGGCCTGCGGCTGACTGCAGCGGCCC